>Ga0118677_10003527_pt1 | contig 29447 bp, 21 predicted proteins | sample AliMusrvi5mmetaG_FD_86154 | JGI IMG/M metagenome (GOLD analysis project Ga0118677, IMG submission 86154) | reverse complement strand
AGCAAAGACCAGACCGCCTTCGGCGAGGGGAAGGTCCGGGTCCCGGCCTGGGCCTTGCGGAAGCGCAGAACGCCCGCCCGCCCCCTTTTCTTCCCTCCTGCAAGGAACGAAATGCTGGGACTTTGAGCTCTTCTAATGCCCAATCCGGCAGTTGCCCGAGAATGGTGGCGCCTAAGTCTGCCAACACCTGACTCCTCTAGCCATGCTCCCCTAGCGCTGCGAAAGTCGCAACGCGCGGGGTTGCGCGAGGAATAGGCTTTTGGGTCCTAGTACTGGAGATTTGAGACTTGTAGCGGTCGGCCTGCGCGTCGTTTCGCCGCTCTGGCGGCCCGCCTTGGATTCAGGCCACCCGCTCGCGTTCTTCAGGCCAAACAGGGCCAGTTCAAGCCGGTCGTTGGCTCCGACTTTCTGGAACAGCTTCGACAGGTAGGTCTTCACCGTACCCTCGGAGATGCCCAGAAGTCCGGCGATCTCCTTGTTCTTCAACCCCTGACTCACCAATTCGACCAGTTGGCTTTCGCGCTTGGTAAGGTTCACGACCTTCGCCGCGGGGTTCCCCTGCCGTCCGGAGTAATCGAAGATACTCCCCCCGCTTTCGACCTGCGCGAGACATGTCAGCAACTCACTCACTGGCAGCTTCGTTGAAAGGAGTGCGCAGGCGCCAGTGCCCTGCGCGTGATAAGTCATCTCAGCCGTCGGCACCCTGGTCAGCAGTACGGTCTTGCAGCAGGGCGCCGCCGATATCATTTCTGAAATACGAGAGAAGGAGGCGTCGAGGCCAACGTCGATGAGGGCCAATTCTGGCGCAAGCGCCGGGAGCATGTTCAACAGTTCGGCAACCTTGGTGTAGACCGCCACCAACTGAAACTCCCCGCACTTCTCAAATACGGCGCTCAACCCTTCGGCTAGCAGGGGTTGATCCGTGACGAGTGCGGTCCGCATTTGTGAGCCTCCCAATAATCGAGTCTCTCGCCCTCCAGCGCGACGACCCTTACCCCACAGCTACCGCTGCCCAGATTCAGTCTATCTTGCGCCCGTGGATTGTCAATCGAATTCAATACCTTTAAGTCTCAATTCTTCACAAGACCCTCCATTTATGAAAGTTCGACGTCTGAATTGGTTCTGCCGGTGGCCTGGGCGGAGAACGGCGTAACGCGTTCCAGGTCAGCGGGTCTGCTCTAGCTCCAATACCTTGGAAAGGCGTCTGCTGTGACGTTCCGCGCCACTGAACCGCGCTGCAAGGAAAATCTGCACTATTTCCCACGCCAGCGAGTGCCCGATCACCCGACCACCGAGGCACAGCGTGTTCAAGTTGTCGTCCTCAACGCCTTGATGCGCCGAGAACGAGTCGTGAATCAAGCAAGCCCGAGCGCCCACGACCTTATTCGCGGCGACCGCCGCTCCGACGCCACTTCCACAGATTGCCACGCCGCGCTGGACGTCCCCATGCGCGACTGCGCGAGCGAGCGGTATGACAAAGTCCGGATAATCGTCGTCTTTTTGAAACTGTGAGTTGCCGAACTCGACTACCTCATGCCCGGCCCCGTGGAGCATCGCGATCAGATACTGACGTAGTTCGTACCCTCCGTGGTCGGAAGCAATTCCGATGCGGTACGGAGTTTCCGGCACGCCTGATTTTAGATTGGACATGTTCTCTCCTAGTCACGCCGATGCTGAGTTAAGGGCCCGGAGCAAGTCACACATCGCCGATTCCAGCCAACTCGCTTTTCAAGCTAATAAATCGAAAAGGTTTCTTCGCCTGCTTGGCCGATTATCAGTCCTATGAGGTTTCTAATTGCCTCTTTGGGACTGCTACCTTGCCTGGAGTGTCACCGCCCCGGCGTCACTGCATCCACACTAGCGTAGTCGCACCTCGGCCCGAACACGACCATGTCAATCCAAAAACTGATCTTGCTGCTATTGCCGGGCCTGATGGCCTATGCACAGGCGTCTCTCACGCTGAGCGAGGCCGTGAAACTGGCGCTGACTCGCCATCCATCCCTCGAAGCCGCGACGGCGCGTGTGCAGGCCGCAGAGTCGCGCATCGCACAGGCCCGGGCCGGATGGCTGCCGCGCGCCACTTATACCGAGGGTTTCCAGGAAGGCAACAACCCTGTCTTCGTCTTCGGGTCGCTGTTAACCCAGCACCAGTTCGCGGCCTCCAACTTCAATCTCGGCACTTTGAACCGGCCCGACGCATTCTCGAACTTCCAATCCCAGGTCAGCGTGGATCAGGTGGTCTACGACTTTGGGGCGACGCGCAGCGCCATTCAGGCCGCGCAGATTGGCAAGCAAATGACGGAACAGGAGCGCCGGCGAGTCGAACTGGCGCTGATCGCAGGCGTGGCGCGGGCCTATCACGGCGTCGCGCTGACGGCCGAGTCGCTGCATCTGGCCGAGGCGTCGCTGAAGTCGGCGAATGCAGATCTGGAGCGGTCGCGCAGCCTGCTGCGGGCGGGCGTCGCCACCGAGGCCGACGTGCTCAGCGTGCAGGTTCACGCCAGTTCCATGAGCGAATACCGCGCCCGCGCCGCCGCTGACCTGCGCATTGCCCAGGCGGCCTTGAACGAGGCGCTGGGGCTGCCGCTCGACGACCAGCACACGCTGACCACCCCCATGGAGTCACCCACACTCACAACCAACATCGGCACGGCACACGAAACCCAGGCGGTCAGTTCGCGGCCCGAACTACTCTCCGCGCGGCTCGGCAAGGATCTGGGCGCCGCCCAGGAATCAGCCGCCAAGTCGCAGTACTGGCCCGTCATCGGACTACGCGGCGTATTCGAGGCCGACCGGCAGAATTTCGCGAGTAAGGGCGGGGCCAACTGGCTGTTCGTCGCTTCGGCGCGCTGGACCCTATTCGATGGCAACCGCACTCGGGCGTCCGTCGCCGAGGCCCGTCACATGCAGGCTGCAGCGGCGGCCGGCGAGAAGCAGATGGACGCCGCCGTGCGGTTGGAAGTGCGCCGCGCCGGGGCCAATCTCGACGCTTCCCGCGAACGTGTCACCACGACTCGCGACACCGTCGCTCAGGCCGAAGAGAGCCTGCGCATCATCCGCAACCGCTACTCGAACGGCCTGGCAACCGTTACCGACTTGCTGCGGTCGGAGACTGCCCTGCTCGAATCCAAGACCCGCCGCCTTGCCGCGCTGTACGACCAGCGCACCGCAGCCGTACAACTCGAAGCCGCTACCGGCGCACTGAATGGAGATTCCGATGTTCTTAAGTAAGACCCTGCGGGCCGTGTCCGCGACCGTTCTCTTAGGCGTGTTGGCGGGATGCGGGCCGGGGACAACCGAGGCTCAGAAGAAAGTGGAGAGCGACGCGCCCCTTGCCGTCACGGTGAGCAAAGCCGCCGTGGTCAAGCTCCCCGAACTGTACGAGGCGACCGGCTCCGTGCGAGCCCGCGTCACCACGGTGCTCTCGGCCAGAACCATGGGTTCCATCTTGGAGGTGCGCGTCCAGCCGGGCGATTCCGTCAAAGCCGGTCAAGTGGTGGCAACGATCGACGCACGCGATAGCGAGACCTCGCACCGGCAGGCCGAGGCGGCTCGCCGCGAGGCGCAGGACGCGCAGCCCGAGGCCGATAGCGGTGTGGCGGCCGCGAAAGCCCAACTCGATTTGGCCGAGTCCAGTCACCGCCGCATGAAATCGCTGTTCGACGATAAGTCGATCACTGCGCAGGAATTCGAGGAGGCGGATGCGCGGCTGAAGGCGGCTCGTGCGGCGTACGAAATGGCGCGTGCAAAACGGCATCAGCTCGACTCCAAATTGCAGCAGGCCGACGAAGCCGTGGCGCAAACGAAACTGCAGGCGAGCTTCGCGAATGTCATCGCGCCCTTCGCCGGGACCGTAATCGAACGCAAAGCCGAGCCGGGCATGTTGGCCGCTCCCGGCACGCCCATTCTCGTCATCGAGCAGGCCGGTGCGTACCGGCTGGAAGCCTCGGTGGACGAGACCCGCATCGCGAAGATCCGCCCGGGCATGACGGTCCGGGTTCATCTCGATGCCTTCGACAAGGAGTTTGCCGCGCGCGTGGATGAGGTCGCCCCGGCGCTCGATCCCGGCTCGCACAGCTTCATCGTCAAAGTGGGTTTGCCGGGCATCCTGGGCTTGCGGAGTGGCGTTTTCGGGCGTGCCGAGTTTCAATTTGGGGAGCGCGAAACGCTCACGGTTCGGTCCGCGGCCGTGGTTCACGACGGACAGATCGACCGGCTGTTCGTGGCCGAAGGCGTCGCCGCCCGGGGCCGCATGGTGAAGACCGGCGCGCGCAGCGGCGAATTGGTCGAGATCCTCTCCGGCCTGAGCGCTGGAGAACTGGTGATCGACCGGCCTCCGCAAGGTCTGGCCGACGGCGCCCGCATCGAGGTGCGCCCGTGAACGAGCCGCGCAAGCTTGGCATCGCGGGCCGTCTGGGTTCGGCCTGGATCAACTCGAAGCTGACCCCGCTGGTGATCGGCGGCTCCCTGCTGCTGGGCGTCTTCTCGGTGCTGATGTTGCCGCGCGAAGAGGAGCCGCAGATCATCGTGCCGATGATCGACCTGTTCGTACAAATGCCCGGCGCGCCGGCTCACGAAGTGGAGCAGCGCGTCACGCGTCCCATGGAGAAACTGCTGTGGGAAGTTCCCGGCGTCGAGTACGTTTACTCCACCACGATGCCCGGCTCCGCCATGGTGGTGGTGCGCTTCAAGGTGGGCGAGGACGAGGAGAAATCGATCGTCCGAGTGAACCAGAAGATGCACGCCAACTACGACCTGATCCCGCCCGGCGCGTCGCAGCCGCTGGTGAAGCCGCGCTCGATCGACGACGTGCCCATTCTCGCGCTGACTTTGCACAGCAAGCGGCACAACGACTTCGAACTGCGCCAGGTGGCCGCTCAGTTGCACGATTCCATCAAGCAGACCAACGACGTCAGCGAGGTGAAGATCCTGGGCGGACAGCGCCGCGGACTGCGGGTCACGCTCGACTCCGGCCGGCTGTCGTCGTTTGGTCTCACGCCACTTCAAGTGCTGGGTGCGCTAGGCTCGGCCAATAGCCGGCTGCCCGCGGGCGCGGCTTCGCAGGGCAACGTAGAAACGGTCCTCGAAGTCGGGGGCTTCCTGCGTGACGCCGAAGAGGCGAAGAACGTGGTGGTTGCAGTCTCGGGCGGCCACCCGGTTTACCTGCGCGAAATCGCCGCGGTGGAGGACACCGGCGAGGAACCCAGCCAGTACGTCCAGTTCGCCGACGGCAAGAGCTTCGAACCCGCCGTGACCATCTCAGTCGCCAAGCGCAAGGGAACCAACGCCATCACTGTGGCGGGCGACGTCCTGCGCAAAGTGGACGCGCTGAAGGGTACGCTGCTGGGCGATGGCGTGGATCTCACCGTCACGCGGCAGTACGGCGAGACCGCCGCCGAGAAGTCCAACGAACTGCTGTTCCACATGGGCATCGCCATCGTTTCGGTCAGCATCCTGATCGCCCTGGTACTCGGCTTTCGCGAATCGCTGATCGTGTTTACGGCCATTCCGGTTACGCTGGCGTTGACGTTGACCGTGTTCTACCTGTATGGCTACACGCTCAACCGCATCACGCTGTTCGCGCTGATCTTCTCCATTGGAATCCTGGTGGACGACGCCATCGTGATCGTCGAGAACATCGTGCGCCACGCGCGCATGCCTCACAACCAGTTGCGGCTGCTGGCCGATGTCGCCATCGAAGCCGTGGACGAGGTCGGCAACCCGACCATCCTGGCCACGTTGACGGTCATTGCGGCGATCCTGCCCATGGCATTCGTCGGGGGCCTGATGGGACCTTATATGCGGCCCATCCCGATTGGCGCCACCGCGGCCATGGTCTTCTCGCTGCTGGTGGCCTTTATCGTCACGCCCTGGGCGGCCATTCGCCTGCTGCGCCCGGCCAGTGCGGGCGACCACGAGCACAAGGAAGACCGCCTCACGGTGATGTACCGCCACCTGATGGACAAGCTGATCCACGTTCCAGTCATCCGCTACAGCTTTCTGCTCACCGTGGTCCTGCTGCTGCTCGGCTCGATGTCGCTGGTCTACATCGAATTCGTGAAGGTGAAGATGCTGCCGTTCGACAACAAGAGCGAGTTCCAGGTGATCGTAGACATGCCCGAGGGCACCACTCTCGAGCAGACGGCGCGCGTCGCGCGACAGTTCGCGGAGAAGACCTTCGAACAACCCGAAGTGGTCAACGTCCAAACCTACGCGGGCACCGCGTCGCCCTACAACTTCAACGGGCTGGTGCGGCATTATTACCTGCGGCGCGGCTCGAACGTGGCCGACATTCAGGTGAATCTCAAGTCCAAGGGCGAGCGGAATTCGCCCAGCCACGAGATCGCCAAACGCGTGCGCTTGAGCCTGCTGGCAATCGCCCGCGCCAACAACGCCCGCATCAAGGTGGCGGAGGTCCCGCCCGGTCCCCCGGTGCTCGAAACGCTGGTGGCCGAGGTCTACGGGCCAACCCAGGAGGGTCGCGAGAAGCTGGCCGGCCGGATTCTCAACATCTTCGACAACACGCCGGGGGTAGTCGATGCCGACTGGTACGTCGAAGACCCGCAGCCTAAACAGATCTGGCACGTCGACCGCGAGAAGGCTGCGCTGAACGGCGTCAGCGTCGAGCAGATTGCCCAGACCGTCGCAGTGGCCTCGCAAGGCGCCAGCGCGGGCCTACTGCATATCGACACAGCGCGTGAGGACATCCCGATCACCGTCCGTCTGGACCGCTCCACGCGGAGCGATCTCGACCGTTTCAAGCAACTGAAAGTGGCGGGCCGCAACGGCTTGGTCGCGCTCTCGGAACTCGTTCGCGTGGAGAACTCCACGGTGGAGCGCAACCTCTACCACAAGAACCTGATGCCGGTGACATACGTGACAGCCGACGTGGCGGGCGCCATGGAGAGCCCTGTCTACGCCATCCTCAAACTGGGCCCAGAGATCGCCAAACTGCCGGTTGACGGCGGCTACCGGATCGAGCAACTGACCGCGCATCAACCCTTCGACGACGCGAAGTACGCCATGAAGTGGGATGGCGAGTGGCACATCACCTACGAGGTCTTCCGCGATCTCGGCATCGCCTTCGCGGCCGTTTTGATTCTGATCTACGTGCTGGTCGTGGGTTGGTTCCAGAGTTTCCTCACGCCGCTGATCATCATGGCGGCGATCCCGTTTTCGCTGGTCGGCATCCTGCCGGCGCACGGGTTGCTGAGCGCCTTCTTCACGGCGACCAGCATGATCGGCTTCATCGCCGGTGCGGGCATCGTGGTGCGCAACAGCATCATCCTGGTGGACTTCATCGAGTTGCGGCTGGCCGAAGGCATGCCGCTCGATCAGGCCGTGGTGGACGCGGGCGCTGTACGCTTCCGGCCCATGATGCTGACCGCCGCGGCCGTGGTGGTGGGAAGCGTGGTGATCCTGTTCGACCCCATCTTCCAGGGACTCGCCATCGCACTGATGGCAGGCGAAATCGCCTCGCTGGCGCTGTCACGAGTCACGGTGCCAATCGTCTATTACGTTCTTCACGAAAGAACCGCGGGCAAGTCCGTCACGCCCGCGCGCTGAATCGCATCTCCAGGGCAGAGGGATAACTGATGACAGTCGATCGCTGGTTAAGACTGATTGCCGGGCTCTTCATCATGCTGAGCGTCGCGCTCGGCATGACCGTGAGCACGTACTTTTTCTGGTTCACCGCCTTCGTCGGGCTGAACCTGTTCCAGTCGGCGTTCACCGACTGGTGCCCGATGATGACCATCCTGCGCAAGCTCGGCGTCAAAGGTTAAGGGCCACGCTGGCGGCGAATTTACGCCGCTAGCGTGGCACGTCCATCGCATCCAACTGAGCGCGCACCTGTGCACGGGCGCTCTGACAAACTAGTTCACACAGCTTAAACACTACGGGATCAGCAACGGAGTAGTAGATGCTGATTCCGTCCTTGCGTCGTTTAACCAGGCCCCCATCAAAAAGGGCAGTGAGATGCCGGGAGACATTGGGTTGGTTGCCCTGAAGTTCCTCAACCAGTTCGTTGACAGTGTGTTCGCCCGATTCGAGGACTTGGAGCAATCTCAGGCGAACTGGTTCGCCCAATAGCCGGAACCTGCGCGCAACCACTTCAATAGTTTCGTTGGTGAGGAGGTTCTTTTCGGATGCCATGCGTTCCTCCAGTCACGTTGACGACGATTGTATCACGGTCATTTTTGCTTGACTATATGCATATATATGCATACGATGAGTCAAGCTGCTCTGGTACTTCGACACCAGACGTACCAAGAGCGGCAGTATCAGCTCCACGCCGGGAGACGCCCACAGTCTAAGCGCGTTCGCGTCTGTATGGACGACCGGCAACGCAAATGAGCTGGACAATGCGACCCGCGATAGGCGGCGGCTTACCAGCTGCGGCGCCAAGGTGTTGATCACCTCGCTGGGTCGAGCACTTACAGAACAACCCAAGGAGTCTCCTCGATGAAGAGCGCACGCCACCTGTGTCTTCTTTCAGGCCTAGTCGCCAGCTTCGCCTGGTCTACCATGGCCGTGGGACAAACCAATCAAGGGCTGATAGTCAGTCCCGCATCCCTAACTTTCAGTGCAACCGCGAATGGCTCAGTTCCCTCCCCCAAGAGCCTCGCTGTGAGCGCCGCACGCCGCACCGGATTCAGCGCCAGCATCTCCGTGCAAAGTGGGGGCACCAACTGGCTCACCATTGGGCCGATCGGCAATTTGACTACAAACCAAACGCTGACGGTTTCCGTCAACCAGTCCCGACTGGCCGCCGGAACCTACACCGGAACCATCACACTCAGAGCGAACGAGCGCACAACTGCGGTCCCCGTGACCCTCACCGTCACCAGCGCTGCCAGCCCGCTGACGGTCAGTCCCAGTTCTCTGACATTCACGGCGGCTTCAAGCAGCACCATACCAGCCGCTCAGAGTCTGTCGGTGACTGCGCCCCGGGCGACTGCGTTCACGGCAACGGCCACCGCACAGGGCCGCAACTGGCTTACGATCTCACCCTCAGGCAGCCTGACGACTAATCGCACGCTGTCTGTTTCCGCCAACCCAGCCGGGCTGGCCGCCGGGAGCTATAGCGGCAGCGTCACTCTGACCGCGAGTTCCGGCACCCGAACCGTGGCGGTGACGCTTGTGGTTTCTGGCTCTACGGGCGGTGGCGGCGGCAGTGGCGGAACGGGCACCTTCAAGCTCATCGGCTGGAACGACCTGGGGATGCACTGCCAAGACGGTAAGGACTTCAGCGTCTTCTCCGTCCTGCCCCCATACAATACGATTCACGCGCACCTCATCGATTCAACCGGCATGCTGGTCGTGTCCGACGCCCCCTATACAGTCACATACCAGGGCGTGACCGACCCGCTGACGAATACCTTGAACACGACGTCGTCGTCCAAGACGAATTTCTGGCAATACGCGGCTGCAATTGGATACGGTTCGCTCGCCCCGGATATGGGGCTCAAGGGCTTCGCCATGCCGGGTGCGGCCAACACGCCGCAGAAAATGGCCTTCGCCACGGTGGATAACACTTGGACCGCGGTTGGAATTCCGATGATGCCGTATGCGGACGCGCCCACCGCACCGTATCCAGTCAACTACTTTCCGATGATGCGCCTGGTGGCCAAGGACTCGCTCGGCACGGTGCTGGCGACTACCGACATCGTGCTGCCCGTTTCAGACGAGATGACCTGCTCGGTCTGCCATGCTTCCAATACCGGCAGCCCCGGTGCAAAACCGGTAAAAGGCTGGGTGGGCAATGCCGACGCAGCGAAGGACATCAAGCTGAACATTCTCCGGAAGCACGACGAGCGCTTCCTCACCACCCCACTGTTCATTGCAGCCGTTGCGCAGACCGGATATAGCACGGCCGGACTGGAAGCCACTTCCAGCACCAAGCCGATTCTCTGCGCCAACTGCCACGGATCGAATGCCCTGTCGCTGCCTGGGGTAGCTGGCGTGGAACCGCTGACCACCGCCATGCACAACCTCCATTCGAGCGCGATCGACCCCGCGACAAGTCTAACGCTAAACAGCGGAACGACTCGCGATTCCTGCTACCGCTGCCATCCCGGGCCGAAGACTCAATGCGCTCGCGGAGCCATGGCCAGTCTCAAGGATCCCAACGGCGTGAACGTCATCGAATGCCAGAGTTGCCACGGGTCCTTGAGCAATGTCGCGACGGCAACCCGCAACGGCTGGCTCGACGAACCGAATTGCCAAAGCTGCCACACCGGCACAGCCACCAGCAATGCTGGCCAGATCGCCTACACGACATCATTCACCAGCGGTACGATCGTCCGCGTCCCTGTGGACCAGACCTTCGCCACCAATCCGAACACCCCGGCCGCCGGCACATCGTTGTACCGGTTCTCGAAGGGCCACGGCGGACTGCAGTGTGAGACCTGTCATGGTTCAACCCACGCCGAGTATGCCACTCCCATCGCCAACGACAACGTGCAGAGCACTGCTTTGCAGGGCCATGTCGGCATGATCGCGGAGTGCACCGCCTGCCACGCATCGACGCCGGCCACCGTCACGGGCGGCCCCCACGGGCTGCACCCCATCGGTACGGCTTGGGTGAACCAGCACCAGGGAGTGGCGGATTCAGGCGGCGCAACAGCCTGCCAGGCATGCCACGGCACGGACTATCGGGGAACGATCCTGTCGAAGACGCAAGCAGATCGAACCCTGGCGGGACACGCGTTTCCTCGCGGGACGGTCATTGGCTGCTACAGCTGCCACAACGGCCCGAACGGCGGTTGATCCGCAGCGTAAAAACCGGACCTGCTTCAAGGGGGCGGCCACATCGCGTCCGCCCCCTTTCCTGTTGATTCCCTGCCCCGATACCGTAGATGGTAGGCGGCGCAATTCACTCGATTGCTTCAGCGAGCCGCCGGAGGTTCCTGGTCCGCGGGAATCCCGACTAGCCAACGATAGAACGCCACCGCCCGGTTGATCGAGGAAGACGCGTGTCCGGCCGCCAGCCAGCTCGCGTTGCGCCCCGTGCGCACCAAGCTGTAGTAGCGCCAGACGCCTTCCGGCTCGCGATCCAGAAAATAGACCGACTGAATCTCGCCCGGGTGGAACAGCGTTACGTAGAATCGGCTCATCAGGCTGACGTTCTCGACCTCAAACACCAGCCGGTCCGGCTCGGCCACAGCTACGTGCAGCCTGTAAACTGCCGTGCCTGAGAGATTGTCAACCTGTTCGAAGAACACGATCTGGCCGTCTCTGATCTCGTCGGGCCGGAAATCCGGGCGGCGATGGTCCGGCTCGGCATCAGCAAGGGCGTGTGCCTCAGGAATGAGCGCCTGCCAGCGCGCGCGGGTGGTAGACCAATAGCGCATCCCCGCGAGTTCGGAAATCGCGCCTGCACGGCGTAGCAGCCCCTCCAGCCCGGTCGCGTAGCGAAAGCGGCCACTCGTACTGATCAGCGTCGAGAAACCCGTCTCGGTCCAGCCGGTGCACGCTGGCGGCTTCCAACTGCGGTTTAGATCGGAGTTGTCCCAGAACTTCACGTTTGGCGCACTGCCCAGTGCGGCCGCCGGCGGCTCGGGTTCCTGGCCGCAGGGTGGCCTAGGCGCGGCCTGTCCAAAACTCAGCACCGCCGATACGAACGTGGCCGTGATGAGTCTCCGGATCGGGCGGCCAATGTCGGGACGGGGGCGGGCCTCTCCGCTTAAGTGGAAGTTCATTCGATTCAGGCGGTCGTTGGCGTTACCTTGTGACCAGGGCTTTGCGGATAGGGATCTGCGCAGGTGCAGTTTCTGCACTCCAACGGGCAGAATTTGCACGGGGGTGCGCGCTGAGCGAGAACATCGAAAGCTGATTCGCTGTTAGTCCGCCATTGGCAGGCTGAAGCAGAAAGTCGACCCGGCGCCTGGCGCGGACTCCACCCAGATGCGGCCTCCCAGCCGCTCTATGCCCCGCTTGCAGTACGCGAGCCCGAGACCGTTGCCGGGGTATTCCTTCCCGTGCAGGCGCTTGAATGGGGCGAAAATGCGTTGCTGGAACTCGGGGTCCACGCCGGGCCCGTTGTCCGCCACGGTGAAAACCCACTCGGCGTCCACGCACCTGCACGAAATGTGGATGCGCGGGGTTGGGACGGCGCAGTAATTGATGCCGTTTCTGATCAGTTGGCGCAAGACCTTCGTCAGGATCTCGAACTCGCCCAGTACCGGCGGCAAGGGGTCGAACGTGACGATCGCCCCCCGCTCGATGATTAGCTTGTCCTTGAACAGGAGCGCCTGCATAAGCACCGCATCCATGTCCGTTGTAGTCGCACTTCGGTCGAAAGTGCTCAGCGCCCAGTAGTCCACAATGCCGGTCAGCAGGGACTGCATTTTGAGCGCTTCCGCCTGGATTCGACCGAGGAACTGCACCCCTTCGACATCCAGGCGTTCGGTTTTGGTCTCCAGCATGAGTTGGCTGTAGGCTAAGATGCCTCGCAACGACTCGCGCGCGTTGTGGGCCGAGGTCGAGACGAAATCCTCGAAATCGGCGTTCGTGCGATCCAACTGCCGCTGGATTTCAAGGCCATGCTCGACCTCCACTTGCAGCGCCTCGCGCAAGCGTCGAATCTCGTTTGATATTGAATCCTGATCGGTGTTTTCCATTTCGGTTAGCACGTCGCGGGGACGGGATTGATCCGCCTCAGGATGGTGAACTTGAAAGTCGACCCTTTGCCGATTTCCGACTCCACCCAGATTCGGCCGCCCTGGCGCTCGACGACCTTCTTGCAGACTGCAAGCCCAATGCCACTGCCGGGGATGTTGCTCCCGTGCAGTCGTTTGAACATGCCGAACACGCGTTCCGTGTCGTGCAAGTCGATGCCGATGCCGTTGTCCCGCACCGCGAACATCCAGCCTTCCGCCACTTTCTCCGCCCAGACATGAATTCCAGGCGTTTCCGTGCTGCGGTACTTGATCGCATTGGAGATCAGATTCTGGAACAGTTGCATCAACAGCACCTCTTCCGCGACCACGGTTGGCAACTCATCCGAGGTTATGATCGCGCCGCTCTGCCCGATGGCCACCTGCAAGTTCAGCAGTGACTTGGCGAGAACCGCGCCGCAATCGACGGCTACCAGCCCGTCCAACTTGCGCTCGGTCAGCTCCCAATAGGCCAGCAACGCTTTGAGCAGGGCTTCGATCCGCAGCGCACCCTGCACGGCGTAGGCAATGTACTGATCCGCTTCTTTGCCGAGCTTTCCGGAATACTCGCGCCCAAGCAACTCGCTGAAGTTCACAACCATCCGCAGGGGCTCCTGCAAGTCGTGCGTCAGGGCATAGGCGAAATTCTGAAGTTCGGCGTTGGTCGTGCTCAGCGCGGCCTCGGCTTGTTTGCGAACAGTAGCATCCTCAATCGCCAGCAAGATCGTTCGGGCTTGTGCATTCGGATTGAAGACCTCGCTGGCATTCAACAGCATCACCTTCCGGCCGACGTGTTCGAACTCGTGCGTCACCTCGAAGTCCCGGAAAGTCGAGTGCGCGGGGAGTATGTTCTCCAGCAGTTCGCGCAGCTTCGGGATGTTCCACTGTCCGTTCCCAACGTCGTAGATCAGGCGATTCTCGGTGTCGTCTTTGGAGACGTGGAAGGTCTCGTAAAACGACTTGTTCGCTTTTAGAATCTGTAAGTTCTGGTCCAGTGTCACCAGCGGCTCACGCACCGTTTCGACAATCGCCTCGGCGAAGTCGAGACCGCGCTTGGCGGCATCGATATCGATGAACATCAGCACGGCGCCGTCGGGCTTGCCGTCGTGGCCAACCGAAGGCAGAATGCGCAGCGAATACCAGCGGCCGTAGGGATCGCGCACGTCGCGCGGTTTGCGGCTTCCTCCCCCCATCGCCTCCAGCAGAAGCCGCCGCAGTTCGGGCAACTCCATTTGCGGCTGAAGGTCGGTGATGGAGCGCCCGACGTCGGAAGGAATCAGATTGAGCAGCGGCTCCATGGATCGCGTAAAGCGGCGGATGCGCAAATCCCTGCCGACCATAACCAGTGGAATGCTGATACTCTCCAGCAGGCTTGTCAGGTCCCGGTTGACCTCGTTCAACTCCACGTTGCTGGACTTTAGGTTTTCGTTGATCGTGTTCAGCTCTTCGTTAGCCGACTCGAGTTCCTCCTGGGCGGTCTCCAGTTCCTCGTTGCCCGCCTGAGCTTCTTCGTTGGCGGCTTTGAGCTCCTCCAGCGTGGTAGCCTTATCCTCCACTATCGACTGCAGGTACTCCTTCGTCGCGGCCAGTTCGCGCCGCAGCCGGGCACCGCTTTCCGCCTCGCCTTTCGCTGGTTTGCGCTTCGTCCGCAAGCCGGGCGCCTGAACGAGATCCTCGAACAACACCAGAAAATACCGCTTGTTCGCCGAGAATGAGCCCTTGAACGGGATCACCTTGATCGAAACTTCGACCAGTCGGCCATCGCCCTCGATCCGGAAGCCGTCTTCGCTGGCCGGGGCATTCCGCTGCCGGGCAGATCTGACTGCTTTTCCGAGGCCCGGAATCAAGCCTTCACGCACCATTTTGAGCAGGTTTTGAGACGGCACGCCCTGCGACAATTCGAGGTACGCCGAGGTGTGCCCGCGCACTTGAACGACGTTCAGATCGTCATCCACCACTGCGCCGGGAGGACCGTGCTCCGCCAGCACCAGGCGGTCGGCTTCCCGCTGCACGTCCAGCCCAAACCCACCCTCGACCACTTTCTCCCCGCGCTCGGAGCGATCCTGCGGACGGCGCCTCGTGCTCACATGTGGGGGCAAGACGCCAAAGGCCGGCTTCAAGCTGTAGATCTTGTGGAGCAGATCCACCTGATGAAACGAGTCGGAGAGCAAGCCTATGCTTTCCGACGGGCCCAGGATCAGGAACCCGGCGGGCTTCAGGGCATACCGCATGATCGAGAGGACCTTGCGCTGCAGGACGGCGCTCAGGTAAATCAGCACGTTACAGAAGCTGATCAGGTCCAGCTTAGAGAATGGCGGGTCCTGCGACACGTCATGCCGCGCAAAGACACAGGTATCCCGGATGCTCTTGGCAATCTGATAACCGTGTTCGGAGCGCGTGAAGAAGCGGGCCAGGCGCTGCGGCGAGACGTGCGTCAGTGCGCCTTCCGTGTATCTTCCCGCACGACCTTTTTCAATCGCGTTTTCGCTGATGTCGGTTGCAAAGACCTCGAACGGCAAGCCGAGTCCGGCTTGCTCCAGGAACTCCACCAGGCAGATGGCGATGGAGTAGGCTTCCTCGCCGGTGGAACATCCCGGAACCCAGATTCGGATGGGGTCCTGCGATGGCCTGTTCTCAATCAGCGCGGGCAGCACCGTCTTCTTCAGCTGTTCCAAAACCTCAGGCTCCCGGAAGAAGGCGGTGACTGTGATGAAACAGTCTTCGCATAACTCATTAGCTTCCTGGTGATTCCGCTCGAGTTCCCGGACGTAGTCCTGAAGCGTGGCGAAACCGCGCAGCATCATGCGGCGCCTGATGCGCCGGTGCAGCGTGCTGTGTTTGTAGTTTGTGAAATCCACTCCGGTGACGCCGCGCAGTATCCGGAATATCTTCCTGAGTTCCGCCTCAGTCCCCGATGCCACCAACTCAGTACGCTCGCCCAGCAGATCTGAGCCGATCGCGATTGCCGCCAGCCGGCGTGCAATCCCTGCCGGAGGCAACTCATAATCCACCACGCCGGCCTCGATGGCGCTTCCCGGCATAGACTCGAACTTGGCGGTCTGCCGTTCTTGCGCGAACGTGGCGCCGCCTGCCGCTCTGATCGCCTTCAGGCCGATTGTTCCATCCGTGGCGGTGCCGGAGAGCACGACCCCCGTGGCCTGGCTGCCCTGATCCGCCGCCAGGGCAATCATGAAAACATCAACCGGCATGTTGCAGCCGCTGCCCGGCCGCGGAGTGGTCTGCAGCACCCCTTTGGAGATACCCAGGTTGCACTTCGGCGGAATCACGTAGACGTGATTCGCTTCGGCGCGGGTGGCGTCTTTGAGTTCCAGGACGGGCATTTTGCAGCCTCTAGCCAGTAACACCGGCAGATGGCTGGGACTGTTCGGATCGAGATGCTGGATCAACACGAATGCCAGGCCTGTATCCTCCGGCAAATTGCTCAGGAACTCGGTGAACGCCTCCAGTCCTCCTGCGGACGCCCCCACGGCGACGATGCGGGGAGGAATGGTCGCCTCGACTTCATCAACGGCTACCGGAACCGCACTTTCCGCCGGCGTTGCGTTATTCTCCGGCTTGCCTATTTGCCGCTTCGGGCGGGGCGACTTGCCAGGCTTACGCTTGCCTGATTCTATGTTTGAGGGCAAAATCTCACTTCTCTCCACGGCCAACGGACGTCATCACGCTGCGGCGCGCACGTAATCCGACATGCACGCACCAGACCATCCTCGCCCGGCTATCAGCATCGGCCCGGCTCCGAGGCCGGCCGCCGTCACTGCTGCCTCGATCATGTCACGTGGGAACTTGCTGCGTGTCTGCTCACCGGCTCGGACGGCGTCCTCTTCATAGGAAGCCGAAGCCGCCGCTTGCCGCTCCGATTTCCCATTTGGACGAATGCTGTGGATTCCAGGCGCGAAGCGTGGTAAGAAAGAGTTGAGCTGCTGAGAACCGCAAGAGTATCGCTTGTGCGTGCCAGCGTTTCGCCAGCAACACCAACTTCGTCGCTCCTCGCTCATAGACCTTTCCGGGAGTAGCTTCTCCAGCCCGTCCCAGATTTCCGCGAAACAGCGAGCGACGATTCGATTGACAGCAAGCGAAGGAGTTCATCCTGCATGGACGGTGACCGCAAGTATAGGCAGAGCGGCTATATGGATTCCTCTGGCTCCAGAGATAGCCAGCCCTCGCGCGACGGGAAACCCAAGCCCAAAGGGCCCAAACCGCCGATAGACGTCACCGGCCCCCGGTTGCCACGGCTGGTTGAGAACGTGACGGCCTCCCGTTGTTACAGTTGCGCCACGACGCTTCCTGGCGACCTGGATTTCAGCGGCAACTGCCCCAAGTGCAACGCCGCTCTCCACTGCTGCAAGCAATGCAGTTGGTTTGAGCCTTCGACGCGTTTCCAATGCACGAAGCCCATTAAGGAACGCATCGCGATCAAGGACGCCGCCAACTCGTGCGAATTCTTTCGCGCCCGGGTTACCGTCGCTCGCGACAGCGCTCCGGCGGGTCCGGTGCTGCGGCAGCCGTTCGCCAACGGCCAGCAAATCGCCGCGCCGAAAACGGCCAACGACGCGCGTATCGCGTTCGACAATCTATTCAAGAAATAGAAGGCACGTGCAGCCTGGGACTCGTTGTGGCCATTAGGGCGGCCAGCCGGACCGGGAGCTAACCCAGGCGCGGCGGGAGCGAGGACAGGTGCGTGCCAGAGCAGTTTGAGGTTCCACCGGGTTATGGCCGTCGCCGAACTTTCCGCCCCCCATCAGTTCAGTTTCCGAGAAAACGATCTCGCCGATCCTCCGCCCGGACGAGTCCAGGTGCGCGTGGAGGCGGTTGGAATCTGCGGCAGCGATCTGCACTACTTCGCCGAGGGGCGCGTGGGCTACACGCAAGCGCGATACCCCATGGTGCTCGGGCACGAGCCCTGCGGGACCGTACTAAAGACGGGCCCCGGGGTCAGCGGCTGGGCGGCCGGCGACCGCGTCGCGCTGGAAGCCCCCATTTACTGTTACCACTGCGAGGCCTGTATGACGGGCCGCCACAACCTGTGCGAGAACGGCACGTTCATGAGTTCTCCCGAGGAGCCGGGGTTCTTCCGCGACCGGGTGAACCTGCCGGCGGTCAGCCTGGTGCCGCTGCCCGGCAACCTGAGTTTCATTGATGCCACCATCTGGGAGCCGCTCGGCATCATCCTGCACTCCTTCCGTTTCGCCGAGCCGAAACTCGGCGAGACAGCCGCCGTCTTCGGCGCAGGCCCGATCGGCCTGACGACCATTGCCGCCTTGAAGCTGGCCGGCATCAGCCGGATCTGGTGCGTCGAGCCCGTCGCACACCGCCGTGAGCTCGCGCTCGCGCTGGGCGCCGACGAGGCGATCGACCCCCATCAGGCCGACCCCGTGGCGGAAGTTCTAGCCGCAACGCGCAAACGCGGCGTGGACCTGGCGATCGATTGCGCAGCCAAGCAAGACAGTATCAACCAGGCCGTGCGCATGACTCGCACAGCGGGTCGCGTACTGGTGACGGCTGTGCCGTCAGAGATCCTGGTGCCGATCGAGTTCCACGTCATCCGGCGCAAGGAATTGAACTTTTACACCTCGCGGCGTGCCAACCACACCGGCCATGCGGCCGTCGAGATGCTGTCGCAGTTCCCTGCCCGCTTCACCACGATGGTGACACACCGGATGGGCCTGAACGAGGTCCAGAAGGCCTTTGAGATGCTCGAGAGCTACTCCGACGGCGTCGGCAAGATCGTAGTTGTCCCGGAGCGTTAGCGCGGTTCGAGTGCGAGTGCCAGCGCGCCCCACAGCACGCTGTCGTCGCCGAGTTCGGCGGGAACCACATCAATGCGGGCGCGCGACCAGGCGGTGATGCGGCGGCGCAGTTCCTCGCGCAGCGGCACGAACAACGTGTCGCCTGCCTTGGCGATGCCTCCGCCAATCACGATCCGGGCCGGGTTGAGCAGCATGATGGCGGCTTTCAACCCCAGGGACAAATCGACCGCGTAGCGGCGCACAAACTCCGGGTCGCGCAGCAGTTCGACCACGGGCTTGCCGTTGTCGCGCTCCAGCCATAGCCCGCAGCACATGCGTTCGAAACAACCGTTGGCGCCGCACAGGCAGTCCGGCCCGTCCGGGCGGATGGTCATGTGCCCAATCTCACCGCCGTAAGAGTCCGCGCCGCGATGCACGCCGTGCTCGGTGAGAATGCCTCCGCCGATGCCCGTCGAGAGAGTCATGTAAAACAGCGGGCGGTAGCCCTTCCCCGCCCCAAACAGGCCTTCGCCGAGCGCCCCTACGTTGGCGTCGTTATCCATACAGACGGGAACCTGCAGTTCTTGCCTGAGCCACTGCACCAGGTCGAAACCCTCCCAGCCGCCCACATGCGTGGACAGGACAACCTGCTGCGTGGCGAAGTCAACCGGGCCGCCAAAGCCCACGCCCACACGGTCGAAAGCGGCATTCCACGCGGCGGAAATCTCGCGAATCCGCCGCGTCATCCACTGCGGCCCGCCGGTGCGGTCGGTAGCCTCGGAGACACGGTGCGACATCCTCCAGACCGAATCCGACAACTCGAAGCGGGCGACGGTGAATTTCGTCCCACCGATGTCAATGGCTAGAACCGGCACTGCTGCCCTCCTTGCTTCGGCCGCTCACATCCAGTATTCCCAACGGCGCGTGAGGATCACAAATGCGGCCAGCGCGGCGTTCGTAACGCCGTGAGCCAGAATCAGATCCCCCAGGCTCCGGGATCGAATCGCCCACCAGTTGTAAACGAGGCCCGCAGCCAGACCAACCTCCCAATACGGGCCATGTTCAAAAGCAAAGAACAGGGCGGTGAAACAGAACGCACGGAGCTGGTAAGTGCCAATTGGAACGGAAAGAAAATCGTCCTCAATCAGCCAGCGCATCAACCACCCGCGCCAGAAGATCTCCTCGACGACTGCCACCACCGTGGAGGCGCGCAGCACGCGCAGAGCCAGGTCCAGGGGATTGCGCAGGCTTTCCGGGGGCATGGAGACGTTCAGCCGGCCAAACACCGAATTCTGGAACACCCAGTGCGAGCGCCAGCCGGGGATCAACAAGTCCGGGGCCACCCAGAGGGCGAAGACGGCCAGGCCCAGCAAAATGCTGGCGACGGGCCGCTGCACGTGGAACCTGGGCAACGAGCGCCAGTAGTAAGCCAGCGCCAGAGCAGGCAGGATGAGGCGCACCAACAACTCCCAGCGTGCGGGCAGAGCGAGAGCCGCCGAGAGAGGGATCAGGACTACGAACAGCGCGAATGGAACGACGAACGGTAATGCTTTTCGGTTCAGGCAGGGCACTCCTGTCGCGAAGGAATGGAAGACAGCATGAAGTCAGGTCGACTGGGCTCAGTGGAGCTTTGCCAGCATCTCCTTGATCTTCGGCTCATCGTCCTTAACCGGTTTCAGCAGCAGCGCAGTTTGCAAAGACTGTTTTGCGCCGGGCAAGTCCCCTTTCATGAACTGCGCCATGCCGAGATGGTAGCGGTACTCGGCATTGCCCGGATTGCGCTTCGCCAGGTCTTTGAAGATGCCCAGGGCATTATCGGCGAGCTTCTTCTTGAGGTAGACCCAGCCGAGTGTGTCGGCTACGTCGTCCTTGTTCGGCATCTGTTGCTTGGCCCGGGTCGCGTAGGTCAGGGCCCGGTCCAGATCCCGCCCATCCTCGGCCAACAGGAAGGCCAGGTTGTTCAACGCCACGGGGTCGTTGGCGTTGGCCTTCAGAACGTTCTCGTAGTACGGCACTGACTCGCGGTGCATTCCCGCAGCCTCATAGGTCAGTCCGAGTTGCAGGTTAGCCATCGCATCAGTGGGCGCGAGCGCCTGCCCCTGGCGGAGCATCTCAATGGCCTGTTGGAGTTGGCCCATCTGGCGCAGAGTCTCACCGAGGCGCATGTAGAGCTCGAAGCTCTTAGGCTGAAGTTCGATCAGCTTGCGATATTCCCGTTCTGCAAGCGGGAGGTCACCCGTGCGCAGCGCGTAGGTGGCGACAGCAAATCGCAGCGCCTGGTTATTGGGCGACTTTTGAGATTGCTGCTGCAACAACTCCACAGCCTGCTTGCCACGACCGGTGTTGAGCAGAACATCAGCGGTTGCAAAGTTCAAACGAGGGTCGTCGGGATGCTTCTCGAGGAGCTTCCGGAATATCTTCTCCGCCTCCGGATACTTGCGATCGGCGTAATTGACGAGCGCCAACTGAAACTGCAGATCCGCGGCATCGGGGAACTTCACGAGTTCCTGTTCAAGCTCGGTGCGCGCCTGAATCAAATTGCCTGAGTTGATTTGGGCATTGGCCTTGATCGCCATGGCGAGCACGCTGGCGGGGTTGGTCTCCAGCGCGAGATTGGCGACCTCGATGGCGCGCGCGAAATCCCGCTGCGCCAGAGTTACCTGAGCCATTCCGAGTTCAGCGGACAGGAACTTCGGTCGCTTCATCGCTTCCTGGAACTGCAACTTGGCGGCCGGCAGTTCTCCCCTGGCCTGGTACGCCCTACCCAAATTGAGGTGGACTACCGCGTTGTCGGGCTGACGAGCCAGCAGCGTCTGCAGATCGTTGATGGCAGCCTGTGTCTTGCCGGCGTCTCCGGTTTCCAGTTCCAGGTTCGCCCGCAACGACAGTGCGCTGTTGTTCTTCGGATCCTCCTTCAGGATGGCTTGAACCGTCTCCATCGCATCCAGCCGGCGTCCGGTCGCGATCTGGATGAGAGCGATTCTTACCCGATAATCATTCGCCTTTGGACCGCCGCGTTTGAATCCTTCGGTGAAGAGACCGAGCGCCTTGTCGTATTCGTGCAGACGGGCATAATAGTCACCGACCTTCATGCGCGCCTCGGGGAACTCCTTCTCGCGCCCGAGCACGGACTGTAAAGTCGCCTCATACCTGTCCCGCCGATCAGTGGCGTAATAATAGCCAGCCTGCTGAATCTGAAAGTCCAGCGATTTCGGGTTGTTCTTGACCTTCAGGGCCATCACCTGGTCGGAGTCCGGGAGCCGCTTCGCCTGCATGTACTGGAGAATCAGGAAGTCGTAGGCAGGTGCGAAATGCGGGCTCTTCTCAACGATCCGACGCAGCACGGTTTCGGCCTTGTCCGCTTCCTTGCTTTGCGCCAGCGTTTGGGCGAGCGCAAACAACAATTCGGGTTGATCAGGTCGAGCCTGATCGGCCTTCTCGAACGCCGCGCGGGCGCCAGGCAGATCCTTATTCGCAATTGCAACGAATCCAGACAGACGCAAGCCATTGTAGGAGTTCGGGTTACGTTTCAAGAGCAGGAGGGCGAGTTGCTGGACTTCCTCCTTCACGCCCGAGTTCCGATTGCCAGGCGCCGAGAAGATGGCCAGATAGATGTCGCCCAGACGGCCACCAGGATTGTCATCCGTCGGCAGCAAGTCGACGGCCCGGCGGAACGCACCAATAGCCTCGCGCACTTCGCCTCGCCGCAGCTCCGTTTCGCCCAGTTTGGCGTAGGCCTCGCCGAACTTGGGGTCCTTCTTTAAGGCACTGCGGTACATCAAGGAAGCTTCCTTGTACTTGCCCTGCGCAAAGTACTTATCGCCACTTGCCACGTACCGGCGCTTCACGGTTTCGGCGTTTCGCCAGCAACCCTGGAAAGCGAGAACCATCGTCAGCAGGAGCCAAAGCCATTTACGATTGCGGGAATTCATAGAATCCTTACTGTTGCGTATGCCACACGGCAGCATAATCTAGCGACCAATAACAGAATACACGGGCGACACGCCGGAACGTAGTGCGGAGCCCCGCGAAAGCGCCCTTCGGGCGATGCTCAGCGCAGGGCAGCCACAAGCATTCTAGTCTGTTTCAACAGCTGAAACCGGGCACGTTCCAGGCCAGATGTGGCGTCGTATAGCTGCATCCAGCGTTCGTCTTCTGCGTAACGTGCAAGTTCCACGTCCTTTAACATCACTTTGCCTTCTTCCAACTGAGACAGCAGCATGCCAGTCTGCTCGCGAGCGAGGTCGAGATCCATGCGCGCAATCTGCTCGGCCGCCTCGGCGTCGCGGATTCCCTCCCACGACTGGCGGGTCTCGGACTCAATGCGTCCACGCGCCCGGGCCAGTTCGGCTTGCAGCCTCCGTCCGTCGATCTCGGCCTGAGCGGCCTGGGCCTCGTCCTGTGCGTTGACGAAGAGCGGCAGCGAGACGGAAAGTCCAATTTGGCCGTTGTTCCGCTGGAAAGTACGGAAGTAGTCCGTATAGTTGTTGAATTTCGCAAACAGTCCATATTGAGCCACCAGATCAATCTTCGGGTAGCGCATGGCGCGGAAGCCGCGCACCTGAAAATTGCGCGCGACAATGTCGGATTCAAGTTTCCGCAACTCGGGATTCTCTTTCAGCGCCGTCTCCACGCTGGCGTCCGCGCCGGCGGGCACTGGTGGGCGCGGCCGCTGCTCGTTGGCCGGCTCGATACGGACGGCGGGGTCCAGGCCGAGGAGCGCCGCTAGGGCGGCTGAAATGCGAGTACGCTGGCTCTCCAGAGCGCCGAACCTCTGGCGCGCCCGGGCCACGTTCAAAGCCGATCGGCGGTTCTCGATGTCCTTCTCCCGGCCTTCTTCGACGCGCAGGCGCACCTGGGCTTCGACCCGCCGCAAGGCTTCACTCTGGTGCGCCGCCAATTCCAACTGGTGCGTCGTCTTCTCCAGATCGAGAAACAGCGTGGCCGCCCGCAGCGCTACGTCCTCCCGTACAGCGGCCGAGCCATAGGTGGCGCCGCGGGCCGTCTCACGGGCCTGAGCGACCTGAAAGCCCTGAGTGCGCGAGAACATCGTACGCGATGCCCGGGCCTGCACGATGGACGGCGCCGAGCCGTCGATACTCATCGGGAACCCGTTGGAATAGGCCATGCCGCTGCCGGCGTAGACCCGCGGCAGCAGCGGCTCCTTGACTACCTGCACATCGAGTGCGGCGCGCATCTCATCGAGCTGCGCGATGGTGATGTCCTGGTTCTGGCGAAGAGCGAGATCGACCGCCTGCTTCAATGTCAGCGTGGTGGGACCGGCCGCCAGGGCGAGGCTAGCGAACAGGGCGAGAAATGCGGGAATCAGTCGTGTCATGACGTCACTCGTAACGTAAAGCCTCCGTGGGGTTCAATCGCGCCGCGCGCCGCGCCGGAAGAATGCCGAACACGATTCCTACGCCGAAACTGACTAGAAATGCCACCGCAATGGAGAGGACCGAGATTGGGATCTTAACCTGGTCCTGTAACAGATCGGCGGTAATCGGGAGCGCCACTCCGGCGAGGATGCCAAGCAAGCCACCGCCAACGCTGATGAGTACGGCCTCCAACAGGAACTGCAGTAACACGTCATCTTTCGATGCGCCGAGCGACATGCGGATGCCGATTTCCCGGGTTCGTTCGGTCACCGTCACCAGCATGATATTCATGATGCCGATACCACTTATGACCAGTGCGATGGCGGAAACGAGGACCAGGACGGCGGTCAGTACCCCGGCTATGGCGCTGGCAGCGTCGAGAATCCCGCCCAGGTTCTGCACGCTGTAGCGCGCACCAAGCCGATGTCGTGCGGTGATGATATCCTCGACCTGTTTCGTGACGGCGGGAACGTCATCCGCCAATCGAACCTGCACGTACATCGGGTCCACCCGCTCGAACTTCTCAAAAGTCCGCTGCACTGAAAACGGGATCATCGCCGCTCCGCTTTCGCCGAGTTCGGAAAAGCCGAAAGTTGAAGTCCGTTCTTTGAAAACGCCAATTACCGTGAACTGCAGGTTGTGGATTTTGATGATGCGGCCCACGCTGGCCTGCGCGGATTCAAACAGTTTTGTCGACAGCTTGTTGTCCAGCAAGACGACTTTCTGCCGCAGAGCTACGTCAGAAGAGTCGAGGAACCGGCCAGAGAGCAATTGCAGGTTCCGCACGTCGGAGTAGTACTCGTCCGACCCGATGATGCGTACGTCGCGCTCCTTGCCCTCGATCTTCATGCGGTCGTTCGAGGTCATCACGGGCGTGGCCGCAATGATGCGGGAGCCGAGCAATCGCCGCACCGCCTCTACGTCGCCCAGCTTGATGAAGTCCGCGTCGTAGCGGGTGGCGTCGAGCGGACCACCGTCGTACTGAGCAAAGACCAGGTTCGAACCGATTCCCCGGATCTTGTCGAGGATCAGGTCGCGGCTGGTGATGGAGATGGTGACTACCAGGATCACCGAAGCGTTCCCGATCAGGAGCCCGAGGGCAGTCAGGGCCGTACGAACCTTGTTTGCGCGGAGAGCCTCCAGGCTGAAGGTGAGAGCCTCACGCAAGAATGGGAAGGTGGCCCGCATGGCCGCTCAGTCCCCCGAGCCGCCACCCGAAGACGCGCGCTGAATCAGCTTGCGAGCCTCTTCACGCGACGGATCATCCGGGGTCAGGGTGGACAGCAGGTAAGCTTCAAGACTCTGCCGCGCGACGCCTAGATTACGCTTCCCCTTTATGAAGGTCTCGGCGCGGCCGAATAGCAATCGTTTGTCATTTGGGTCAATGGCGGCAGCCTGATCGAACAACGCGTCACTCTCGCGCAGCTTGCCTCGCCCAGCCAGGAATCTAGCAAGATCGACCAGACGGTTGACGCGCCGGGGGGCCAACTCGACAGCCTTGCGCAACTGGCCCTCGGCGGCATCGAAATTCTTCTCGTGGATGGAGATTTGGGACAAGGCGTACTGGTATTCCACGGGATCGAGCTTGCGCATGGTTGAGGCCAGCGCGGCCGCCCGGTCCAATCCTCCGCCGAGGAAGCCTGGCGCATCGAGGTAAAACGAGATCAAGTCGTTCACGGCCTCGATGTTCGCCGGGTCCAACTTCACGGCCTGCTCCAGGTTTCTGCGCGTTTCTGAGGCGTACTTGACAGCCAGAAAGAACACACTGGTTTCGGCACGGCGCCCCCAGGCGCGACCCAGCCAGAGCCAGTGATCGGAAAGACCCGGCTCGGCGTGTGCAGCCTTCTCCAGATCGTCAATAGCGGCCTTGTAGTCACCTATGAAGAAGCGGCAGCGGCCAGAGAGTTCCAGCGAAGAGCCACTTTGAACGTGGAGTTTCTGCAGCAGGCTCAGCGCGCCACGGTAGTCGGTCCGATTGTAAAGGCGGCGGGCATCGTCCACGGCGGGCTGCGCGAACGCAACTGGCGCAAGCAGGGCGAACATGGTTGGAAGAGCAGTGGCTAGGCTTAGTCGCATCCCAAGTGAGTGTCCTTCTAGTTTACCGGAGTGCTTACGGAGTAGTGTTCCGCCAACGGACCGGCAACTGATCCGCTCAAGCCGGCGGAAGCTCCAGCATCGGCCGGCGGGGTCTGGAGAGCCGCCCTACATACGAGCGTTTCACGCGAGTGGGCTGAAGGTGCAACTGAAGTGCCGCAGCACCGGCGGCTGCGAAACGATCTCGTAGCCACGCAGGCGGTCTTTCATGGCATTGACTTCGAGAATCGCCTCGACGACGTAGTCGATATGGCTCTGGGTGTAGACGCGCCGGGGGATGGCCAAACGCAGTAGCTCGTTCTGCGCGTGCTCGCCGAACATGACCGAGCCGATCTCGACGCTGCGGATGCCGGCGTGACGATAAAGCTCCACGGCAAGAGCCTGCGCCGGGAACTGGTGCCTGGGGATGTGCGGCAGCATGCGGGCGGCGTCGATGTAGATGGCGTGCCCACCGGGCGGTTCGACGATGGGAACGCCGTGATCGGCGATATGGCGGCCCAAGTAGGCAGTGGAGGCGATGCGGTAAGCGAGATAGTGCGGGTCCAGGATCTCGACGAGACCGACGGCGATCGCTTCAAGATCTCGTCCGGCAAGTCCGCCGTAGGTGGGAAAACCCTCAGTCAGAATCAGCAGGTTCTTTTCAAGCTCCGCCAGGCGGTCGTCGTTGGAGCAGAGCAGACCGCCGATATTCGCAAAGGCGTCCTTCTTGGCCGAGAACGTGCAGCCATCGGAGAGCGAGAACATCTTATGCGCGATGTCGCGCGGCGACCACCCGGCGTACCCGGGTTCCCGGTCATGAATGAACCAGGCGTTTTCGGCGAAGCGGCAGGCATCGAGATACAGAGGGATGCCGTGCCTACGGGTGATCTGGCGAACCTGCTCAATATTTGACATCGAGACGGGCTGTCCGCCGCCCGAGTTGTTAGTCACGGTTAGCATCACAAGCGGGATGCGCTCGCGTCCATGCTCCGCGATCAAACGCTCGAGCGCTTGAGTGTCCATGTCGCCCTTGAACGGCAACTGCGCCTGCGTATCGCGGGCCTCAGTCTTGAGTAGATCCACGGCCTGGGCACCGGTGAATTCGACGTTCGCGCGGGTGGTGTCGAAATGTGTGTTGTTGGGGACGATGTGTCCGGGCTTACAGAGCACGCTGAACAGGATGCGCTCGGCGGCCCGGCCCTGATGAGCCGGGATCACATGCTTGAAACCCATCAAAGACCCGGCTGCACTCTTGAGGCGAAAATAGCTCTCGCTGCCCGCGTAGCTCTCGTCCCCGCGCATCATACCCGCCCACTGTTCAGTGGACATGGCGCTGGTGCCTGAATCGGTGAGTAGGTCAATGAGAATGTCGTTTGCACGCAGCAAAAACAGGTTGTAGCCAACGCCGGCGACGAGCCTGGAGCGCTCCTCAACGGTGGTCTGTCGCAACGGCTCGACGCTCTTGATTCGGAATGGTTCAATGATCGTCTTCAAGATAGACACTCCCGGCTGGAGCATACCACCACGGCTGGGACGGAAGCACCGACAAGATGTAAGGGAAGAAATTGAAAGGGCGACCGCTGGAGGAGGATGCGGTCGCCCAAGCGGGTACGGGGCATCGGAGGAGAGCCCCGTGGGCTTTGTTTTAATTGTAATCCATAGTACTGGGTTTCCCAAACACGTTCGGCCATGTTTACACTATCTTTTTATGCTTTACAGACGAATCTCGTTGATCTTGACAGCCTCTTCAATGATCGCCTTTGGGCAAGGGACCGATTGGATACGGGAGAATTACGCGAAGCAGGAGTTTCGGATCCCAATGCGCGATGGAGTGAAGCTCTACACCATCGTGTACGCCCCCAGGGACCATTCGCGAACCTACCCATTCCTCCTGACGAGATCGCCATACAGTTCGTCGCCCTACGGTGAGAACAAGTACCCGGCGCGATTGGGACCGTCCCCCGCGATGGCGCATGCCGGCTATATCTTCGTTGCCCAGGACGTGCGTGGCCGGTACATGAGCGAGGGCGTGTTCTCGGAGATGCGGCCGCAGCTTGAAACGCATCCGACCCCGCTGGATGTCGACGAAAGCACGGACACGTACGACACGATTGAGTGGTTGCTGAAGAACGTCCCGGGCAACAACGGGCGGGCCGGGCTGACGGGCACGTCCTACCCGGGCTTCTACGCCGCAGCAGGCCTGCTATCGGGACACCCCGCTCTAAAGGCGGTCTCGCCTCAGGCGCCGATGGTGGATCTCTTTCTGGGCGACGACAACTCTCACAATGGAGCTTTCTACCTGGCTGCGAATTTCGGATTCTACCGCTTCTTCGGCGAACACAAGACTCCACAAATGCCTGAGCGAGAGCGCGACTCCGGATTCAAATTCGGCACCGAGGACGGTTACGCGTTCTACTTGGCGTTGGGACCACTCTCTAACGGCGACGAGAAGTATTACAAGTACAGCAACCGCTATTTCACCGACCTTTTGAAGCACACCGCCTACGACGATTTCTGGCAGGCGCGCAGCCTGGTGACGCATTTCCATGACATCCAACCCGCAGTGTTGGCGGTCGGCGGATGGTTCGACGCGGAAGACTTGCAGGGACCCCTGAAGCTATTCAGAAGTGCTTCTACGCGCAATCCGAAGTCGCCAGTGTCGATCGTCATGGGACCGTGGGTGCATGGTGGCTGGCATGGTCGCGAAAGCAACCATCTGGGCGCGGTGGACTTCGGCCAGAATTCCGCCGCGTTCTTCCAGGAGTCGATTGAAATGCCATTTTTCGAGAGCTGGCTGCGGGAGGGGCAGGATCCGAAACTACCGGTTGCGTGGGTTTTCGAGACGGGACGCAACGAGTGGCGGAAGTTCGATGCATGGCCCCCGCCGGCGGCAGTTAAGCGTACGATCTATCTGCAGGCAGGCGGAGCGCTGGGGTTCGAAACTCCGCAGCAGGCCGAGGGCTTCGACCTATACGTTAGCGATCCCTCCAAACCCGTACCCGCGACTTCGTTCATTGCCGCCGGCATGGCACGCGAGTACATGATCGACGACCAGCGTTTCGCCGAGCGGCGGCCGGACGTGGTGAGCTATCGGACACCGCCACTCGAACATGATCTGACCCTGTCGGGACCAGTCGGTGTGCGACTGGAGGCGTCCACCTCGGGCACCGATTCCGACTGGGTGGTGAAGCTGATCGACGTATATCCGGACGACACTCCGGCACCTTCACCGAACCCGACGCACGTGCAACTGGGGGGATACGAGCAACTCGTTCGCGGCGAGCCGTTCCGCGGCAGATTCTGGAAGAGCTTTTCCAAGCCCGAGCCGCTGCCGCCGGGCAAGTTCGTCGAAATCCGCTACGACATGCCCGACATCCTACACACGTTCAAGAAGGGCCACCGCATCATGGTGCAGGTGCAGAGTTCGTGGTTCCCCGTGGTGGATCGCAATCCCCAGCGGTTTGTCGAGAGCATCCCATTTGCGAAACCGTAAGCGTCTGGTCCCGGCCACGTTGATTTTGCGCTGGATCTGATGTGTGTGCTTTGCGCATCGCGCTATGTGCCCACATAACGAACATGTGGACACATAG
>Ga0118677_10003526_pt1 | contig 29450 bp, 29 predicted proteins | sample AliMusrvi5mmetaG_FD_86154 | JGI IMG/M metagenome (GOLD analysis project Ga0118677, IMG submission 86154) | reverse complement strand
GCTCCATCAGTTCTAGAAGTTTCGTGAGTTCTTGGATCAGATCAATCCCGACGACTTTGCCTCTTAGGAAATCTAAGTCTCAAGTAAAGGTTTAAAGTTTCTCGTGTCGTCTCTGCGTATTTGGAGCGGCTGGTTCTACTCTTAAGCCATGCCGATCCCCTTCGGCCTTCCCGTAAGAAGTGAGTGTCCATGAGCGAAGCTACCTCTGAGATCGGTTACCGCGGAGCTACAGCCTGTGTTGCGGCAGGTATCACATATCGACAGCTCGACTACTGGGCTCGCACAGATCTTGTCTCACCCAGCATTAAGAGTGCCGCGGGCTCTGGTTCGCAACGGCTCTACAGCTTTCGCGACATACTCGTTCTCAAAATCGTTAAGAGACTTTTGGATACCGGGGTTTCACTCCAGAATATCCGCACCGCTGTTGAGCATCTTCGCAAGCGAGGGGTCGCAGATTTAGAGAGCATGACCTTGATGAGCGATGGAGTCTCAATCTACGAGTGTGGCAGTCCAGATGAGATCATCGACCTTCTGCAGGGCGGGCAGGGCGTCTTCGGCATCGCTATCAACCGAGTTTGGAATGAGGTCGAGGGCTCCTTGGCCAATTTGCAAGGCGAATCCACAGAAGATGGGTCGTTTATCACATCGACTAATGACGAACTAGCACTTCGTAGAAAGCGCAAGGGCGCTTAAAACTCTTTATCCTTCCCCTAGGAGATTTATTACTTGGTGTGAATCTAAAAAGGGGGACGGGTGTCACTGCGCGAAAATTTTGTTGATCGCCACATTGGGCCAGATCAAAAAGAGATAGCAACGATGCTCTCCGAATTAGGTGAGCCCACTCTCGATTCCTTGATTGAAAAAGTCGTCCCTGAAAATATTGCTATGCGCGAACGCTTAGGTGACCTCATCCCTCGGGGCATCTCGGAGGTCGCTGTCATCGCTCGCCTCAAAGAATTTGCCGCAGAGAACAAGGTTACGCGCTCTTATATTGGGACCGGCTATTACGGAACGATCACTCCACCGGTTGTACTTCGAAATATTTTGGAGAATCCCGCCTGGTACACGGCGTATACGCCTTATCAGCCTGAAATCAGCCAAGGCCGGCTTGAAGCGATCTTTGCCTTTCAAAGCATTGTTGGGGATCTAACAGGTCTGCCTATTTCCAATGCTTCTATGTTGGATGAGGCTACCGCTGCGGCAGAAGCTATGACCTTGGCACGTCGCGTGTGGAGTGGAAGTGACGAAGCCGCCTTCTTTGTAGATTCACACCTGCATCCACATATAAAGGCCGTGATTCATACCCGTGCCAAGCCATTGAAGATTGCAATCATTGAAGGAGCGCAGAGCACTCTAGATGATATGGATCAGGCAATTTTTGGCGCGCTCCTTGCGCAGTCTTCGACATACGGAGAAGTCTTCAATCTAGCTCCAGCTATTGCAGCGATCAAAAACGTTGGAGCAATCGCCATTGTCGCCTGCGATCTCTTAGCGCTCACCCTCTACAAATCACCGGGGGAGTACGGCGCAGATGTTGCAGTTGGATCGGCCCAGCGCTTTGGAGTTCCCATGGGCTTTGGCGGTCCACACGCAGGATTCATGGCGGTGCGCCAAGGGCTAGAGCGTTCTTTGCCGGGGCGGCTCGTTGGACAGAGCGTTGATGTGCATGGAAACCCCGCCTATCGTCTTGCGCTACAAACGCGTGAACAACATATCCGTCGCGATAAGGCGACCTCGAACATCTGCACGGCACAAGTTTTGCTGGCCGTGATGTCCGGGTTCTACGCGATGTGGCATGGCCCAGATGGACTGCTTTCAATGGCGACTCGAGTACGCAAGCTCACTCATGAACTGCGATCAGCACTAGCCGCTAGCGGTTTCAAAGTGGGGGAGAAGGAGATCTTTGACACCTTCGTTGTCTCACAGGTTGATGGCGCGGATGTTCTGCGCCGCGCTTTAGAGTTCGGAATTAACCTGCGCAAAGTTTCAGAGGAGAGCGTTGGAATTTCCCTTGATGAGACGGTGACCGAGAAAGATCTCTCTGATCTCTTGGCGGTATTCAATGCTTCTCGCAACGAAAATTTGAGTGCAATTCCAAAAGAGCTTGTGCGCCACACAAAGTTTCTTACTCACCGCGTCTTTAACACCTATCACTCCGAGACAGCCATGTTGCGCTACATCCGCACCTTGTCGGATCGAGATCTTGCCCTAGATCGCACGATGATCCCTCTTGGTTCCTGCACCATGAAGCTAAATGCCACAACGGAGATGATTCCCGTAACCTGGCCAGAGTTCTCGTCGCTACATCCCTTTGCTCCTGCGACGCAGAGTTTGGGATATCGTCGTTTGATTCAGGAGTTATCTGATTGGCTTATTGCTATTACCGGATATGACGCCGTATCGCTCCAACCGAATGCAGGTTCGCAGGGCGAGTTTGCAGGGCTACTTGCAATTCGTAACTTTCTCGATGCACATGGTGAGAGTGCTCGTGACATTTGTCTCATTCCGTCCAGCGCCCATGGCACCAATGCTGCTAGCGCCGTAATGGCAGGAATGAAGGTGGTCGTTGTTGAGTGCGACGCTGCGGGCAATGTTTCCGTGGATGATCTCAAGGCAAAGATCGGAGAGTACAGCGAACGACTTGCTGCTTTGATGGTGACATATCCATCAACACATGGAGTCTTTGAAGAGGCCATCTCGGAGATTTGTGGTCTCGTCCATGATGCCGGGGGACAGGTGTATGTAGATGGTGCGAATCTCAATGCTCTCGTTGGGCTGGCGCAGCCTGGAAAATTTGGCGCAGATGTTTCGCACCTTAATCTCCATAAAACATTTTGTATTCCGCATGGCGGGGGAGGACCAGGTGTTGGACCGGTAATCTCTCGGGCCCACTTAGCTCCATTCCTTCCTAACCATCCCCTAGATCTCACAGTTGGTTCTGCATCAGGTCCAGGACCTGTTAGTTCAGCACCCTTCGGTTCTGCCAGCATCTTGCCAATCTCATGGAGTTACATACAGATGATGGGTGGGGATGGTTTAACCAAAGCAACTGAGGTGGCAATTCTCTCGGCTAACTACATCGCTAAGAAATTGGATCCTCACTTTCCGGTTCTTTATAAGGGCGCGCACGGTTACATCGCCCACGAATGCATCGTTGATCTTCGTGAGATCACGAAGAAGACTGGAGCGACCGTCGATGATGTCGCGAAGCGTCTAATGGATTATGGATTCCATGCGCCAACAGTTAGCTTTCCCGTCGCTGGAACTCTTATGATCGAGCCAACTGAGTCCGAAGATATTGCTGAGATTGATCGCTTCATTAACGCGATGATCTCCATTAGAGCTGAAATCTCTGATATTGAACATGGCGAGTTAACGATCGAAGAGTCTCCACTTCGCTTTGCCCCACATACCGATAGTGACCTCTTACGAAGCGACTGGAATCGCAAATATTCACGCGAAGTGGCTGCTTATCCACTGGGCAGCGATCCTGATATGGCTCACAAGGGTAAGTACTGGCCAGCGACTGGTCGCATCGACGGGGTCTTCGGAGATCGCAATCTAGTCTGCTCGTGCACTCCGATCTCCGAACTAGCGATCAACGGTTAGATCCCTGTGGCTGATTACATCGCAAAGAAGATTGACTTTGATTTTGAAGTCGATGGAGATGTTGAAAAGTCGGTATGGAGTGATGCAACGTGGAGTAGGCCTTTCGTAGATATGGCTACGGGGGAGCGCGCTGAGTTCGAGACGCGTTGCGCAATTCTGTGGAGCGCTGACTACCTGTATGTGGCCATGACCGCCGAGGAGCCCAATATCCAGGCCCACCTCACAGAGCGAGACAGCCTCATCTTCCTCGAAAATGATCTCGAGCTCTTCATTGATGGCGGGGATGCTTATTACGAATTTGAAGTCAATGCTCGCAATACGATCTATGAGGTCTTCTTTATTTGGCGGGAAGCCCTAGAAGACACCCACCGATTCCCACCCGAGCTCTTCGATATCCATGCGAAGGGTGTCTACACCTTTGGAGGCGATTACGACCGCACGGGTGCCTCCTTTTGGGTTGGCACACACCCGAGGGGCGTGCGCTGGGCATTTCGAGAGTTCGATATGCCGGGGTTACGCAGCGCCGTAGGCCTCAAGGGAACTCTTAATGACCCAACTAGCACCGACCAGGGATGGTCGGTCGAACTCGCTATCCCTTGGCAGAGCCTCAAATACCTGGCAGATGGACGCCAGTTGCCACCCGCAGACGGTGACCTCTGGAAGTTCTTTCTGGGGCGTTTTGATAAGAAGGTTGTAGATGGAAGAGAGATCTCACCGCATCCAGCTAGCGCACTGCGATCGCATGGCGTCTATGACACCCATATGCCGGAGGAGTGGAGCGTTATCGCATTCGAGGAGTAATTCTCTCTCATGCTTTTTACTTTACATAATGTAGATTATCGGCGATATACAATACGCTGGAAACCCCAGATCGTTGTCTTTCGCCAGGCCTCCACAACTATCTTTCGACTCATCTTCGAACTTCCGGCTACCCGCTCTATGAAGGTAATTGGAACCTCCGCAATTGCCAGTCCTTGCGAATGCGCGATGCGAACAATTTCGATCTGAAATCCATAACCCACTGTCGACAAATTGGCGGAAAAGATGGCATCGACCATCCGTCGACTTAAAACTCGGTACCCACTGGTGAGGTCGCGATACTGCAAACCGAGGGCAACAGAGGCATATTTTGTTCCAAAACGCGATATCAACCTCCTAGAAAGCGGCCAGTTGATCACCGAACCGCCTTCCATCCACCGGGTTCCAAGGACCAGATCTGCCTTATCTGCTGCCTCCAAGAGCCGTCTTAGCTCTTCTGGCTGGTGCGAGCCATCCGCATCCATCTCTACAAATCGTCCGTAGCCTTGAGCTAATCCCCAAGCAAAACCCGCCAAATATGCGGGACCCAATCCACCTTTTTTGGCACGATGAAGTACGAAAGTAGATTCGTCCTTAAGGGAATTAGCAATCTCTCCGGTTCCATCTGGGGAGTTATCATCGACGATCAAAATGTGGACGTCTGGAGCGGCCTTTCGCAATCTAGTGATCACATCGGTGATATTGAGTGCCTCGTTGTAGGTTGGAACTACAACGAGGACCTTGCTCACTACCAATTGAGTGCCGCAATCATTCGGTCCACCGAGGCTCCCAGCCCATAATCTTCTTTGAATTGCCAGATCTTCTCTATATTCTCTGGGCGCTTGGGCATGGCAATCGACATAGGTGGGATTGGGACATCAAGGGCGCAGTGCACAAGTTTTGGTGCGATCGCCACGTACTCTGATCCTTCAATCAACTTCTTTCGCAGATTATTCGGCAATCTCTCGTCTTGTGCGTATGCAGCAGTTAGCGCCTCTTCGATTGTTGCGAAATTGTTTGCAATCAGCGCGGCGCCCTTCTCTCCAATCCCCCTAACTCCGGGCAGACCATCAGATGCATCGCCGCGGATCATGGCAAAGAGGGCGTACCGCTCCCCTGGGATGCCATAGCGAGAACTCACCCAGGCGCGGTCGACCAGATCATGATTAGAAATTCCCTTAGCAAGGTAGACAATCTTCACCCGACGTTTATCGTCAACAAGTTGGAAAAGATCGCGATCGCCCGTGGCAACGTAGGTGGGTCCGCGCTCTTTGACACTGAAAGTTGCCATGATGTCGTCGGCTTCGTAATCGTCAACGCCCACCATTGGAATACCAAAGGCTTCTAAGAGATCTAGCAAGATAGGTATCTGAGGTCCCAATGTGTCAGGTTCCTCTTCTTCACCGCTCTCGTCCACTCGATTAGCTTTATATCCGGGAAAGAGTTCTACTCGCCAGCTGGGACGCCAATCCCCTTCAAGGCAAGCAACCAGCCGTGATGGTTGATACTGAGTTATCAACCTGGATGACATATCCAGAAAACCTTTGATGGCATTTACGGGTTCGCCGCTTGGCGAGAGCAAGGTATCTGGCATGCCGAAATAGGCGCGGTACCAGAGGGAAGCGCTATCCAGTAATAAGAGAGTCATCCGACGATCCCGGCATAGGAGACGATTCCACGATCAATTCGTTTGAGAGCGTTCTCGACGGTCTGAGATAGATGCGGTGATGCATTTCCGATTTGGCGCAGCAGATCAATTATTTGCTTCATGGAACGGACAAAATCTCCGACGGTCAACTCTGTGCCACGCAAAATAGCGGCCAAGGAGTGTCCGCTCGCCCAACGATACGAAGCCCAGCAGAAGGCTAGATCTGGTTCGCGCATCGGCTCCAACCCAATCTCAATCTCATTCTCGTGAATCAACGACCACTGGTGTATTAAATCATTGAGAGACTCTTCAACCGCGCCCTTGGGAATTTTGGGAGACTCATCGCGTCTGGCTTCAAAAACCAGAGCCGATAAAACCGAAACCATCTCAGGTCCGTCCAGTGTGTCAAAACTTCCACGCTTAATGAGCTCCGCGATGAGCAGGTCCGTCTCGCCGTAGATCTTGGCGAGCAGAACTCCCCACTCTGTGATTTGGCCATTCTTTAGATAACCAGAACGCTCCAGCATGATCTGGACACGGTCAAAGCGCTTTGCGATGAGATCGGTGCGATTGCTCACGCGCTCTTCTAGGCCGCGAGTTTCCCGAACGAGGCGATCAACCTTCTCTGCAATGCGCGAATGTTCCTCACGATCTCCGCAGGAGTGACAGGGATGGGAGCGCAGCGCTTTGCGTGCGGCAATCAGTTCATCTTCCGCAACGATGCGTTTGGCTTTAGTGAGTTTCGCAAATGACTTTTCGATCGCCTTAATTTCGGAGCGAATTTCTGCATACTCCTCGAAATCCCCTGCGTGGCAGATCATCGTCTCGCGCAACTCTTCAATCGCCTTTTCATTTCGCTTAATCTGTCTCGCCAAGCCAACAACCGCCTTATCGGCTTGGTATTGCGCAAAGGAAGATTCGAGGGATTCACGCGCGCGTACGTTGCCAAATCGCGAGATCAAATTGATAGTCATGTTGTATGTGGGTTTAAAACTACTCTTCAGTGGATAGGTACGCGTTGACGCGAGACCCGCGACCGATCCCGAATCAATATCTTTGCTCCATAAAATTACGGCATTTCCCTCGACGTCGATTCCACGTCGACCAGCTCTTCCGGTTAATTGCGTGAACTCCCCTGGCGAAATTGCGACATGTGCCTCGCCATTCCATTTCACGAGTTTCTCTAAAACGACCGTACGAGCGGGCATATTGATGCCGAGCGCTAAGGTCTCGGTCGCAAAGACACACTTCACTAAACCTCGTTGGAAAAGCTCCTCGACGGTCTCTTTAAAGGAAGGCAGGAGTCCAGCATGGTGAGCCGCTATGCCGCGCTCCAGGCCATCTAGCCATTCGGAGAATCCAAGTACAACAAGATCTTCTTCGGGGATATTGGCTGTCGCGCGGAAAACGACTTCACGAATCTCGCTCCGCTCCTGTGCGTTCGTGAGTCGAATTCCAGCAACTAAACATTGATGCACAGCAGCTGTACATGCATTGCGCGAGAAGATGAAGGTGATCGCAGGCAATAAGCCTTCACGATCCAATTTTTCGATCACTTCTGGGCGACTCAGTTGTTTAACTGAAGGACCGCGATCGTTCCAACCGGAGTTACGCCCTTGACCTTTGTGCCCAGAGACCGCACCACGGGTATTTCGGTAACTCTCCTTCTCGAGGCGCACGATCTCAGGGTTTACTCGGCCATCGTCGACGAAGAGGTCTAGCAGGCGATTATTAAATAGAACGTGTTGATAGAGAGGGACGGGTCGATTTTCGGAGACGATGACATCGGTATTTCCCCGTACCTCGTTTAACCAATCACCAAATTCTTCCGCGTTGGAGACGGTGGCAGAAAGAGAAGCAACCTGCGTGCTCTCTGGAAGGTGGATCAGAATCTCTTCCCAAACAGCGCCCCGAAATTTGTCGGCCAAATAGTGCACCTCGTCCATGACCACAAATTGGAGGTTCTGCAGCGTCCGTGAGTCCGCGTAGATCATATTGCGCAGCACCTCAGTCGTCATTACAACAATGTTGGCTTCTGAGTTGATGCTGGTGTCGCCCGTCAAAAGTCCAACGTTCTTCTCACCGAACATCTCTTTGAAATCAGCGAATTTCTGATTGGAGAGAGCCTTAATCGGTGCGGTATAGAAACATTTCCTGCCCTGCGCCATCGCCAAGAATGCTGCAAACTCACCAACGACAGTCTTTCCTGCACCCGTCGGCGCAGCTACCAGTACTCCCCTACCGGACTCTAAAGAATGGCAACCGCTGATTTGGAAGTCGTCTAGAGGGAAATCAAATTTGGCGGCGAACTCATTTGTAGCTTTGTAAGAGTTACGCAGTAAAGCGGCAGCGTAACGCTCCGCTGGGGTACTCATGCGCGAAATACTTGCAGATTACGTGGAGAGACCTTGATATGGACGGGCAACTTTGAAATTCTCTCTCCATCTGCAAAAGCTTCGGTTTTGGCGGAAATCTTTATATCCGTACCCGTAAAGAAATGCACCTTTGGGTGGTTGATGTGTCTCCCGAAGAAGACGCGCGGGAAGACCATGAGAAGTCGCAGTGGAGAAACTTGATCCACCACCATCACATCAAAGACTCCATCATCATCTTTGGCAAAGGGGACGATCTTCATGCCTGCCCCGTAGCTTGCGCCGTTGGCAACACAAATCAGCATGGCTCGGCGCTCCTGCTTCACGCCGTCAATCTCGAGGGAGAAATCGATGGCCTTGAACTTCCAGACCTTCTCGAGAACAGCCAGGACGTACTTGTTTTTCCCCTTGATGACTTTAAAGTTATTGGCCCGTTCGTTGACCACCGCGTCAAAGCCCGTACTCAATATTTGAACGAATGGAACCTCTTCTCCATGATGAGAGATGAGGCCAACATCAATTTCAGCTGGCGCCTGTTTTGCAGGCATTTCCAAAATCTCAGGGATCTTCATTCCAAACGTCCCGAGTGATCGAGCGATGTCATTGCCCGTTCCCGCGGGGATGACGAGCAAAGGAACATCGAACTCCAGCAGAAGTGGTAGTAGGTCGTGGATAAAACCGTCTCCCCCGACGGCTATTAGAACTTCGAACTTTTCAGATTTTAGGGCATGGCGCACTTCGTGGAGCGAACTCTCTCGAGTATGGGCCTCAACAAATGAGATTTGATCAGTGGAGTCCGCGAGGAGGCGACGAGCCTTCGCGCCAACGACCTCCCCTTTGCCGCCGCCCGACTTAGGGTTGATCGCAACTAGGGCTTTCACTCTTCTATCTTGGAGGCGCGGCGACGATCATTCAATAGCGCAATGCCACCTGCCAAGAAGTAAAAGCCAACGAGTGGAAGTGCGAGAACGCCCATGGTGAAGGGGTCGCTTGTTGGGACGAAGGTTGCAGAGAAGAGAGTGATGCCGAATACCGCGATACGCCAAGGCTTGAGGATAGATCTTCCGGAGAGAACTCCTGCAAAATTCAGAGCGACTAAGAAGACTGGTAGCTCGAATGCCAGACCAAAAACGAGAATAAGGTGAAGTACGAACGTTAAGTAGTCGCTAAATTTGATGAGGTTGGTCAATGTGGTTGGGGTGAATCCCAGAAGTACCTTGATCGCGAGAGGAAGAATCCAGTATGCCAATGCAGCGCCAGCGGCGAAGAAGGGGGTTGCGGTAGCGATGAAGAGAATCGAGTACTTCTTTTCGCGACGATGCAAAGCCGGTGCAACGAATGCCCAGAGTTGGTAGAGCCAAATAGGTGAGGAGAGAATTACTCCAGTGACAATTGCAACCGAGATCTGCAGATTGAGAGGTCCGAGGACTCCATCAATATAGAGGACGCCACAGTGGTGTGGCGTTGAGGCAGCGCGCGAAAGATCACAAACTGGCTTTGTGAGAACTCGGACTATCTTGCTGTAGAAAACCCAGCCAAGTACTCCGAATATGGCGATTGATAGCGCAGCACGGACTAGACGCTTACGGAGTTCACGAAAGTGATCCAGTAGCGACATCCGACCACTATCTTCAGTGGTCACCGGCTACTTCCTAGTTGGAAGGAGTTGAAGAGGTACCGCCATCAGTCTTCTTCTCTTCAGGAGACTTCATCTCATCCTTAAAGATTCGGAGTGATTTAGCTACTGACTTGGCAGAATCAGGTAGTCGCTTTGCTCCGAAGAGGACAACAAATACGACGACAATAATTACGATGTGCCAGGGCTTAAGGTCTCCCATTTAACTTCCAATCTCGAGGTGGGGCAATCTTACTGGTAATTGGCGAGCGTGCCTGCGATTCGCTCCCTCAACTGCTGAGAGAGTGATGCGGGCTGTACAACTGTTATAGGGCTAGGCCACGCAAGAAGGGTGCGCAGAATCCACTCCCCTGGGGTCACGGTCAAGGTGATCTGGTAAATCCCGCCGACCTCGTTGCTGGAAGTAACAATTTCGTTATGTTTTTCGATGAAGAAGAGTCCATCTTCCCCCATCTCGATCTGTACTTCCTTATGGTCAGAAGCATGGTTCCGAGAAGTAAAACCATTGGCGAACTCGGCGTCGATCTCCCCTGTTGAGTACTCCTGGATACGATCTATTCGGAAGGTGCGCTCTTCGCCCTCCGCGACAGCTATCGCATGCAAGTAAGCAATTCCGTTTAGATAGAAGAGATCGAGCGGGAAGATGGTGCGAGTTGTCAATGAATCGCTCGATGCCGAGTTATATTCGATCGATACAAATCTCTTCTCTCGTATCGCACGATCCACCTCGGCAATAACTGGTGACTCTACGACTGCATCGCTAATCGTTATCTGTGCAGAAATTTGATTCTCGTAGAGCGCACCGATTCGACTTTGCAGATTGGTAATGGCTAAACGCTCCTCTGGATTCGTGGACAACTCAGATAGAGCTTGTAGACCTAAGACGAGCGTCAGAGCTTCCACTTGAGTCAGGGAACGAGGTTGATCCAATACTTGTGCATCAGTCACAGAAACGTACTCTGGATCTTCGTAATCAATATCCAGTAGTTCAAGGTGCGAGTAGCCCGGAAGACCGCACATGTGAAGGAGCGACAGGTCCTTGGAAATCTGCGCTGGGGTCGAGTTGAACCTTTCTGCGATCTGCACCACTGAGAGACCAGGGTTGTGAGTGATGAAAGGAATCAAGTTAAGAGCGCGCGCCACTCGATCCAGTGCGCCCTCTCTCACAATTTGTCCCCAAGGATCTTCGTAATCTCTGCGACGTGCTCTTCCGGCTCCTCTAGCGTCAGATCTGGGCCAAACCAAAGTAACTGCTCGAGCCAATTGCCACCGAGAGAGAACTCGATCCGATCCCACTCACTATCAATATTTGTGATCGTAGATTTGGCACGCAGGCTCTGACACCGACCTACGCGAACGCGCGCCGTGAATTTGGTGGTTTCGCCAGTATTCAACATAACCAGGTGAGAGGAGATCGAAAAATCTGCTGGAATGTCGAACGCGTTAGGTGCACTCTCGAATTCGATCTCGGAGGTGATTCGAGAGACTCGAAAGACGCGAATCTCTTCCTTGTCTCGATCCAAGCCCACCAAGTACCAGGACCCGTGCCAAAGTGTTAACCCATAAGGTGCCAAGCGGCGTCGCGAATTACTCCTACTCCGATACGTAAACACAATTGTGCGCAGGGTGGTTATCGCTTCCCAGAGCGCAGGAAAGAGAGGTGTTTCATTTTCGAGCGAGAGAGCAGCATGTCCAAAGTCTTCGCGTAACGCTGTCCCGGCGAGAGCATCAATTTTCAAGAGAGCTTGTTCACCACTTGAGGCGAAGAGTTGATTCCGCCAAAGCGTTGCCGCAAGTGAGAGGTATGAGAGTTCACTGGGAGTAAGGGCTCCTAACTCCAGTTCGTACTCATTTTCGTAGATACGATAGCCCAACTCATCCTCAAAGAGCGGATCGTGACTTCCAACGTGGATCGTGATTCCAAGAGCCCGCAGATCATCTTTGTCCCGCTCGAACATCCTCTCCTTGGTCTCCAGGCTTCCGGTATATCCAGCTACCGTCTCAAAGATCTCGCTCTTGCTGAGAAACCGCTTAGTAGCGAGCAGGGCCATGGTGAGGTTGATGAGACGCTCTGTCTTCTGATCTGACACGCCCATACTCTAGGCGTTTGCTAGTATCCCCACAGGGTTTTGCGAAGTCGTACTCACCGAATTAGAAGGAGTTAGTTGATGAATTTCTACCCAACGAAGGTTGCGCGCATCGGCGGGGTGGCTCTTGCACTCGCCAGCCTTGTGGCACCCTCCATTGCTAGTGCCAACACATCTTCAATCCATGTAACGCGAAAGGCCAAAGTGAGCACAGTTCTACCCACGGTCTCAAATCACCCTGGAGTTGCCCCTGTAATTGGCAAGCCATCCGGTCCAGCACCCACCACCCTCATCTCGAAAGACATCATCGTTGGAAAGGGAGCAGCAGCCCTCACTTCATCAACCGTAACCGCCCAGTATGTGGTCATGTCCTGGAAGACAGGAGTCGTCTACCAAACTTCTTGGACCGCGCAACCCTTTACCGCTCCGCTGAGCAACCTCATCCTCGGGTGGCAGAAGGGCATCCCCGGAATGAAAATTGGCGGACGCCGCCTCTTCGTGATCCCACCTGCCCTGGCTTATGGAGCGCAGGGAGCTGGAAATATTCCTGCCAACGAGACGCTAGTTTTCGTCGTGGACTTGCTTGGGGTTAAATAACCGCTTCATCCTCTGGAAGACCATACGCACCCTTAGATGGACGGCGCCTGCGGAGCGGCGCCGTGACACCAGGAGCTAATCTGCGAGTTTGGATCAGAAAACCAGTATGTCCGATCATGCGATGAACCGGTCTAACAGCAAGACCCTCGTGATGCCATTGCCTGATGATCGCCTCGCTACTTTCTGGTTCGGTGAAACGACCTGAATCTTTGATCGCCTCGGCCATGGCCGATAGTTGGGTCGTTGTTGCGACATAGGCCAATAAGACTCCCCCTGGAAGCAGAACGCCATCTGCCAGTTGCACGCATTCCCACGGGGCTAGCATGTCTAAAACCATTCGATCGTACTTCTGCTCCGTCGACTTGTCTTGCAGCGAGCCGAGGGTCAGAGACCAGTTCTCGGGTTTACCGCGGAAGTATTCCGTCACATTGCGAGTGGCAATATCGGCAAACTCTTGCCGCCTCTCGTAGGAATCGACTGCCCCGGTTGGACCGACCGCGCGAAGAAGAGAGATTGTCAGAGCCCCCGAACCCACGCCAGCTTCCAGAACGCGTAGCCCTGGTGCGATATCCGCGAATCCCACTATGAGCGCTGCATCCTTGGGGTAGACGATCGTTGCACCACGCGGCATTGAGAGCACATAGTCACCTAGTAGCGGTTTGAAGGCAAGAAACTTGAGTCCAGCGGTCGTCTCAACGACAGAGCCTTGCGGCATGCCAACAATCTGGTCGTGTATTAGCCAGCCTTTGTGGGTATGCCACTCCCCTCCCTCTTTGAGAGTAATCGTGTGCAATTTGCCTTTGGCATCAGAGAGTTGAACTCGATCCCCATATTCAAATTCGGGCTGCATTGGGGTCCTCTTGACTCTCGGTGTGAAAAATCTTCTGAATATCTGCGGCTGTTAGTCCGATGAGATCACGGCGCAGATGGAGCCGTGGCGTCGGTGGATACGTGATGATGTGTGGGATTCCTATTACAACGGCGCCGCTCGCAAGTCCTGAGTCAATTCCAGTCTTGGAATCCTCAATGACAATGCAACTCTCGATCTCAACGTTGAGACGGGCAGCGGCCAATAAGTAACTCTCAGGGTCTGGTTTGCTGATCTTTACATCTTGACTGGAAACAGAGGTAACGAAAGTCCCAGCCGGGAGAAGGTCGATCGCGGAATCTACCAATAAGCGTGGACTAGCTGAGACAAGTGCCATTGGCGTTCCCGAGTTGGTCAACTCCTCGACGAGTTCGCGAGCTCCTGGCATAAATTCCAGGCCCGTCGCGAACTGCTCCGCGACCATTCGTACCAACTCAATCTCGAAGTACTCGGCGCTCTCGGCGCCATCTGCAAGAGAGGACATGTAAGCCCCCACTTTAGGTAACGGCCCACCAATGCAATGCGCCTGATCCTCATCAGTCCATTGGTGACCAAAGCGAGACATGAGAGCAGTCTCAGCAATCAACCAGTACGGCTCCGAATTGATCAGTGTCCCATCCATATCAAAAAGGACTGCCTGCATCTGATCTTGTTGAGCGATCATACGGCGTTGAAATATTTCGCTTCAGGGTGATGCACGATGATGGCGCTCGTCGACTGTTCAGGATGCAACTGGAACTCCTCGGAAAGTATGACTCCTATGCGCTCTGGCTCTAATAGTTCGCAGAGTTGGACCTGTTGCTCGATATCTGGACAGGCCGGGTAACCAAAGGAGTAACGCGAACCTCGGTAGCCCTGATCCAAAATCGCAGCAATATCCTTCGCATCTTCATCGCCGACAGATAACTCTGCTCTGACACGGGCGTGCCAATGCTCTGCCAAGGCCTCGGTCAACTGCACTGAAAGGCCATGGAGTTCTAGGTATTCGCGATATTCGTTGGCGGCAAATAGTTCAGCGGTAGCTTTGCTAACAGATTCGCCCATGGTCACTACATGGAATGCAACGGTATCGATCTCACCGCTCTCCTTTGAGCGGAAGAAGTCCGCGAGGCATAAACGACGGTCACGGCGTTGGCGCGGGAAGGTGAATCGCACTCTCTCTTCTCCTTGGAGTTCACCTTCGTGGTGCAGCACCACGAGATCATTTCCCTCGCTGTAACATGGAAAATAGCCGTAGACCACGGAAGCGTTAAGCCATCCCTGCGACTGCGCTTGATTAAGGAGGGCACGTAATTGTGGACGTCCTTCGCTCTCGACCATTGCCTCGTACTCGCCGCGAGCACCCTTGAGACCCCATTGCCCCATGAAGAGGGCGCGCTCGTCGAGCATCGGCAGGTAATCGGATAGCGCAATTCCCTTAACTATGCGCGAACCCCAGAAAGGAGGCGTGGGAACTACATTGTTCGCTGCCACATCAGAGCGCTGCGTATCAACGGGAAGGTCAGCAACTCGAGCAGTTCTTGGGGTACGTCTTTCGCGCAGAGCAGGAAGTTCTGCTCCTTCCACTCCCCGTTTCATGCCAATCATCGCATCCATCAGTTTCAGACCTTCAAAGGCATCTTTGGCATATCGGACTGTGCCAGGGAAGATATTCGAGAGATCCTCTTCCACATAGGAGCGCGTTAGTGCAGCACCACCGAGAATCACTGGCCATCGATCAGCGAGTCCGCGCGACTCAAGCTCTTGCAGATTCTCTTTCATGATCACAGTTGACTTGACTAGTAAGCCACTCATCCCCACAACATCGACATCACTCTCTTGAGCAGCATCGATGATCTGATTAATCGTCTGCTTGATACCAATATTTACAGTGGTGTATCCATTATTGGAGAGAATGATGTCAACGAGGTTTTTACCTATATCGTGCACATCTCCTTTAACGGTTGCCAGCAAAATCTTTCCACGACCCTCATCGTCGCTCTTTTCCATATGTGGTTCAAGGATTGCAACGGCCTGCTTCATGACCTCAGCGCTTTGTAAGACGAAGGGCAGTTGCATCTCACCCTTGCCGAAGAGCTCACCAACCACTTTCATGCCAGAGAGCAGATGATCGTTGATGATCGCCAAGGGTTTTAGTCCAACACTCATTGCCTCGAAGAGGTCAGCTTCTAGACCAACTTTCTCTCCATCGACGATGCGACGCTCCAAGCGCTCGGTAAGAGGAAGGGCGGCCAACTCTGCGGCGCGTGAAATCTTCGTGGAGGTGGCTTCGACGCCTTCAAAGAGTTGCAAAAAGACGGTCAAAGGATCGTAGGTGCACTCCCCGCTCTCATCAAAGATGCGACGGTCGTATACGAGGTCCAGTGCTACCTCAAGAGCGCGCGGATCGATGCGAGCAATCGGTGTGATCTTTGAAGGGTGCACAATTGCGGAATCCAGTCCTGCCTTAACAGCTTCCGCGAGAAAGACGGAGTTGAGAACAATGCGGGCGGCGGGATTCAATCCAAACGAGACGTTACTTACTCCTAGAGTCGTTTGTACATCTGGGTACTTCTGCTTGAGGGCGCGGATAGCGTTGATGGTCTCTTCGCCATCTTTGCGGGTTTCTTCCTGCCCGGTTGCGATGGGAAAGGTGAGGCAGTCGATCAAGATATCGCCGACATTCATTCCCCAATTACCAGTCAGATCTTCTACGAGACGGGATGCGACACGCAACTTCCATTCCGTTGAGCGAGCCTGACCCTCTTCATCAATAGTGAGAGCCACTACTGCTGCACCATGTTCTTGCACCAGAGGCATGATTCGGGCAAATCGTGATGTTGGACCATCGCCATCTTCGTAATTCACGGAATTAATGACGCTGCGTCCTCCGAGATGTTCGAGACCCGCTTGCAGGACAGCTGGTTCAGTTGAATCTAGAACAATGGGGAGTGTTGAAGAAGTCGCCAACCGTGACGCGAGCTCTTGCATATCCTTAACGCCGTCACGACCGACATAGTCGACGGAGAGATCGAGCATATGTGCGCCATCTCGTATCTGATCGCGTGCGATTTCGATGCAGGATTGCCAGTCCTCCTTTAGTAGAGCATCACGGAAAGCGCGTGATCCATTGGCATTGGTTCGCTCTCCGATTGAGAGGTACGAAGTATCCTGACGAAAGGGAACAAATTGATAGAGCGAGCTGGCTCCTCGCTCAATGTGAGGGGCGCGTGTGATTACCTCGGATCCCCCAAGCAGGTCGACAACCTCTTTGAGGTGGGCTGGTGTTGTCCCACAGCAGCCTCCAACGAGTGAGACTCCATAACTCTTGCGAAAATCAGCCAAGTATTTGGCGAGTTCAGGACCCGTGAGTGGGTACTCGGCTCCAGCGCTTCCAAGAATAGGTAGTCCAGCATTCGGCATTACAGAAATTTGGGTCCGGGATCCCTGGGAGAGCGCGCGCAAGTGTTCGCTCATTTCCGCCGGTTCAGTCGCACAGTTGAGTCCGATGATATCGACGCCGAGAGGCTCTAGAGCGTTGAGCGCTGCTCCGATCTCAGAACCGAGGAGCATGGTGCCGGTCGTCTCAACTGTCACTTGAACAATCAGCACGATATCTCGTTGCGAGCCATCAATCGCAGAGCGTGCACCGTTCACCGCCGCCTTGGCCTGAAGGAGGTCTTGAGTGGTCTCGACTAGAAGAGCATCGGCTCCCCCATCGATTAGCCCCTGAGATGCGAGGGTGTAAGCCTCTTTCAACTTACTGTAGGTGGTGTGACCCAAAGTAGGTAACTTCGTACCAGGACCAAGCGAGCCGAGGACGAAGCGTGGCTTTGTAGGAGTGCTGAATTCATCCGCCACCTCCCGAGCCAACTTTGCCCCCGCGAGAGCCAACTCATAAATTCGATCTTCGATGCCGTATTCGGCCAGATTGGCGAAGTTCGCCCCGAAGGTATTGGTCTCGATGGCATCTACGCCTACATCGAGGTACTCCCGATGGACCGCTTTTACGATATCCGGACGAGAAACATTAAGAATCTCGTTGCAACCTTCCAACCCCTGAAAATCCTCGAGGGTCGGATTGGCAGCCTGCAACATTGTCCCCATAGCGCCGTCGGCGATCACGGTGCGCTCCGCGAGAGCAGCCCGAAGTAGGGAGGTTTGCTTCATAAGGGGGTGAGTTTAGCCTAGAAGGCTAGGCCGAGAGCGCTATCGAGAGCGCGGGCGATCTCCCCTGAGGACCCACCTGTCATTCCAGATTCAGTGGCCTCTACCCAGTCAGTTAGTGCCTGCAGAGCGGCCGGGGTATCGAGGTTACGCCCCAAGGCCTCGACTATTGTTGCAACAACCTGGGTAGTAGGAGCAACCTCATTCCTTGAAAGTGCCGCCCGAATACGCACTACCTCCTCAGTGGCGACTCGCAAGCGTTCATCACTCCACATGCGATCTTGTGAGTAGTGATCCGTGAGGAGTGCGAAACGAATAACGACTGGATCGATTCCTGCTTCCAGAAGCTTCGAGACGAAGACTAGGTTTCCCTTGCTCTTACTCATCTTCTCGCCGTCGAGTCCGATGAAGCCCGTATGAACGTAGCCTCGAGCGAACTCTTGTCCGGTAATAGCCTTTACTTGGACAGCTGACATGTAATGATGAGGGAAGATGAGGTCTCGGCCTCCACCTTGTAGATCTATCAGAGTCGCACGCTCTGTGACGCGCGCACGAAAATCTTCACCTACCAGATAGCGCAGACTGATAACTGCGCACTCAATATGCCACCCAGGACGACCAAATCCGTGTACGGACTCCCATCCTGGTTCGTCATTGCGATTGGCTATCCAGAGGACAGGATCTAAGGGGTGTTCTTTGCCAATTCGCTCAGGGTCTCCCCCGCGCTCTGCAAAGATCGCCAGACACTCCTCGAGAGGGTAAGGCAACTCATCTAGAAACCCACTCACCCGAAAGTAAAGATCGTTATCAACTTTGTAAACATGCCCATTCTCATGCATCCTTGTTATCGCTAGGGCAACAAGGTCCATCGTTTGAGTTGCTGGAACGAACCATTCCGGAGCGAAGATTCGTAGCGCTGTCATATCCGCAGCAAAGAGATCTGTCTCGCGTTGTGCCAAGCTCTGCCAATCCGTCGAATCCCGAGCAGCTCTTTCGAGGAGCGGTTCATCTATATCCGTAATGTTTTCAACAAACTTCATCTCACCACCAGCAAGGCGCTGGTAGCGATTAATGAGATCGAAGGTGAGATAAGTGGCCGCATGGCCAAGGTGGGTCGCGTCATACGGAGTAATGCCACAGATATACATCCGTTGAATCGAGCCCGGCTCCATCGCAAATTCTCCACTAGTGCTCACGAGATTTAACGCAGGCACTGGTACATCTAAAGATGAGAGTGCGGGATTAGGCCAAGGGCTATTTAAAATCTCCATAGGCTCTAAGGCTATCTAAAAAGGCGGCCAAGGGACGGCTGGCCAATCCTCACTTGGTTCGGGGAAACGACCCTGCAGCAGCAAGTCATCAATTCTCGCGACCAGAGCCAGCAATTCGGCTGGAGTAATGAGCCCGGCAAGCAAGCCGGGTGCCACCATCCTGGCGCGCTCTAAGATGGCGATCTCGCGATCACTAAATTCGAGGGAGGCGAACTGCCAGAGAACAGTGCGCAACTTGGGATCTTCGTGAAATGTCACGCCGTGATCGCAACCATAAATCTCACCTGAACTAGTCGGCAGGATATGTCCAAATTTGCGATCGGTATTGTTAATGATTGCATCAAAGAGGGCCATATCTCGAACTCGCTCTGAGGGCCCTTGAGCTAACTCGACGATATCCAATTCTTCGTCTATCTCGATCCACTCTTGCACCATTCCAAGACCAAAGGGTCCTTCTCGCACAATTGTGAAGGGGACGAGATGAAGCCCCAGAGACTCCGAGAGGAGATAAGTCGCCAACTCCCGATTCGCCAAATTTCCATCAGGAAAGTCCCACAAAGGTCGCTCTCCGGCAATCGGCTTGTAAATGACGGCAACCTCTTCTTCGCCCACCGCACAGTGCGCAAATAGTGTGGCATTAGAGGCGTCCACGAAGCGACCCTCTACCCTCATCTCGCCATTAACAATAATTTCCTGAGCTGGAGTCAACGGCGATAGCCATTCGCACGAGGACAGAGGTGCGCGGAGGGATCAATCGGCAAACCGCAGAATGGGCAAGGTTGCCGCCCCGCTGCAACGACGGCATCCGTCCGATCGCAGAATGCTCTCGCCTGGTGGATACGCAGTTTGAAGGAGAGAAGGTCCGGAGCATCTTCGATCAACAGCGCTTCATCATCATCGAGAAGTTCTGTGAGGCTCTCGTCGCCAATCGCTTGAGCTTCAATCAGGATGCGCTGAGTCTCTTGTTCCCAACTAATCCCTATAACGCCCGCGCGAAAATCCTCGGTGATGGGAAACTCAAGCGCGGTGTCATCGCGTTCGCTGACGATGTTCAGCTCATCAAGACTGGCCAACTGACTGCGGCGCAATTCACGCATCATGACTCTCAAGCGTTCAGATAAAGCGGCAGCCTGACTCTTCTCAATCGCGATGCATGTTCTCTCTTGATCAGAAATCACCTGGAGGAAGAACTGTCGCTCACCTGGTAAACCGACCGTGCCAACAATGCAGCGCGTGACGTTTTCGTGTCTGTAAATAATTCTGCTCATATCCGACCTTGACCTCCGCCTAAAGAAAACCTATCTCGTCGAACCATCTTTCCGTGTTGCGGCTTGGATAAGTGCGAGGTGACATTGACCGAAACAACTTGCGAGCTAGGTAGGCGAACTGTGGTCACGGAAGCCGGATCTATAGAGATCCGTTGGAATTGATCGAGAGAGAGTCCCAAGTGAAACGCCACCATCGATTTGATGACATCCCCATGAGAGACGACGAGGATCCTCTTCTTTCCCTTTGCTCGATCTAGCACGGTCTGATTAGCGCGCAGCGACATCTCTGAAAAGCTCTCCCCGTGCGGAAATCTCACAGTGCTCGGACGGGTCTGGATAGATTTCCAAAGATCCTCTTTTGCCAGCGATGCAAGGGGCTTACCCGACCAATCTCCGTACTCCATCTCCAGCAAGCCATCAAGGTAAAGCGCCTTTGAGCCACGCCGTTCCAAGAAGGGCGCGATCGTCTCGCGGCAGCGGCGGAGAGGTGAACTGAAGATGCCATCAAACTCGAATAGATCGAGATGCTCAGCGAGCTCTTCTGCTTCTTGCTTACCTCTGGGAGAGAGGGCAACTCGGTTATCGCGTCCCGCCAGAATTCCCTTTAGATTGGCGGTGGAATGGGCGTGGCGGACCAGAATTACTTCACACCCTGCAACTTTTGCCATGTTCGTAGATTACCGAGATTTCCGCCGCAGGGTTGCTATGGTCACCTCATGGAGATGCGCACCCTGGGGAGAACCGGCCTACAACTCTCACGAATCGGACTGGGAACGATGACGTGGGGTCGCGATACGGACGAACACGAGGCGGCCAATCAACTGCGCACCTATCTCGATGCCGGGGGTAGTTTTATCGATACCGCCGCGGTCTACGGCGATGGAGATTCAGAGCGCGTCATCGGAGGATTCTTGGGAACTCTTGTCGATCGCCACGAGATAACAATTGCGACTAAAGCTGGGATCTCTTTTAAGTCAGGAGAGAGAGCCATCAACAACTCGCGCTCCTCGCTTCTCAATGACCTCGATGCTTCGCTCGATCGACTAGGGGTTGAATATGTGGACCTTTGGCAGATCCATCAATGGGATCCGACAACTCCCCTTGAAGAGGTACTCTCGGCTCTTGATTTCGCAGTAGCCAGTGGTCGAGTGAGATATGTTGGCGTCTCCAACTTTGCTTCGTGGCAACTGGCCCGCGCTGCAACTATTCAAAATCCCTTCTTTGGAAAGGTTGCACTCAGTTCAACCCAATCCGAGTACTCCCTTCTTAACCGCGCCGCCGAGTCAGAGTTGCTGCCCGCAACGAAAGAGGTGGGAGTCGGATTCATAGCCTGGTCACCTTTAGGGCGTGGGGTTCTAACGGGCAAGTATCGGTCGGGAACTCCTTCCGATTCGCGCGGTGCCAGCCCCCACTTCTCTGCCTTCATCGCACCGTATCTCGATAATCGCTCTCGGGCGATAGTTGATGCGGTCTGCGTTGCTGCTGAGGGCCTTGGCTACTCACCGACAGAAGTGGCGTTGAGTTGGGTGCGCGATCAACCCGGTGTTGCAAGTGCAATCGTCGGTGCTCGCACGGGTGCGCAACTGCGCGGTGCTCTCTCGGTCGAAGAGATAGAGATTCCCGATCCAGTTCGTGAGGCTCTGGATGAGGTCTCCGCTCCCCGCGCTAATTAGCTGGCAGTTCTCTTAACTAGCAGTTGTCGAGAAAGTGTGCGAGAGCTCGAACGCCAAACTTGAGCCCTTCTACTGGCACTCTCTCGTCAACCCCATGGAAGAGCGCGAAGAAATCCAGATCCGCGGGAAGGCGCAGTGGAGAGAAGCCGTAGCCAACAATTCCAAGATCGCTAAGGGCCTTGTTATCTGTGCCGCCACTCATCAAGTATGGGACGGGAATTCCTTCTGGGTCTTGCGAAAGGATCGCTGCACTCATTGCCTCAACTAGTGGACCAGAGAAATCTACTTCGAGTGCCTTGTCACGCACTTGCACTGAAATCTCAGCATCCTCGCCGACCAGTTGGCGCATCGTCTCTTCTAGTTCATGTTCAAAACCTGGCAGGAAGCGGCCATCAACAACGGCGCTAGCAGAGCCTGGAATCACGTTTGCCTTATAACCCGCGTTCAGCATGGAAGGATTGGCTGTGTTCTGTGTTGTGGCACCCATCATGCGAGCTGCCCCACCAATATGTTTGAGTAAGTCAGTTGCACGAGCAGGGTCGTACTCTTCCCCCGTCAGTTCTGCAATCTTCCCAAAGAACTTTGCTCCGGTAGCGGTCTCGCGTTGAGGCCAGACATGTGAGCCAATCCGAGAGATGACCCGAGAAAGTTTTGTAACTGCGTTATCCGAATTGATGAATGAACCGTGGCCGGCAGTTCCGCGCGCCGTAATCTCCATCCACTGGATACCCTTTTCAGCTGTTTCGATAAAGTAGAGGCGGTGCCCACCGGTTATCGTTACCGAAAATCCACCTACCTCAGAGATCGCTTCTGAGTACCCTTCAAAAATCTCTGGTCGATTATCCACCATCCAATGCGAGCCAAAAGTGCTACCTGCCTCCTCGTCAGCGAAGAAGACCAAGAGGATGTTTCGAGGGGGTACATATCCAGTGCGAGCCCACGAACGAACGATCGCTAGAAACATGGCATCGCCATCTTTCATATCGACAGCACCACGCCCAAGAACATAGCCGTCCTTGATATCGCCGCAGAAAGGATCGAAACTCCAATCAGCCGCATTAGCGGGGACGACATCAAGGTGGCCGTGTACGACAAGGCCTGGACGAGATCTATCTTCGCCGGGGATTCTCGCAACAACATTGAATCGCTTAGAGCCCGACTCGATGAGTTCGGAGTCAATCCCCACCTCGGCGAGTTTGGCGACCACATATCGGGCGACGGCCTCCTCGTCCCCCTTCCCTTCGCCGTAATTGACGCTAGGAATACGGATGAGTTCCTGCAGAATCTGAATGCAGTCGTCCTCTAGTGCGATGAGTTCTGTGTTATCCATCTCTCTATTCTGCCCCAGCCCTGGCAACTTGACCAAGATTGTCTTGGTATCATTGCTCACTCAGTCGGGGCTATTGCTCACAGGCTGCACCTGTCCGGGTGGCGGAATTGGCAGACGCGCTAGCTTGAGGTGTTAGTGCCCGCAAGGGCTTGAGGGTTCAACTCCCTTCTCGGACACGCATAGTTGTTTTAAGTACGGTACCTTCCCGCCATGGAAACTCGTGGATATGCAGCTTTAGAGGTCAATACACCTCTCGTCCCTTATACCTTCAATCGTCGCGCACTTCGCGATGGTGATGTGGCATTTGATATCACCTATGCCGGCATCTGCCACTCTGATATTCATACTGCCCGCGGGGAGTGGGGTGATGTTATTGTCCCTTTGGTTCCCGGACACGAGATCGTTGGTATCGTCACGGAAGTTGGTCCGTCTGCAACTAAATTTGCAGTTGGGGATCGAGTTGGCGTTGGTGTCTTCATCGATTCCTGCGGTACATGCGAAAATTGCCAAGCTGGCGAACAGCAGTACTGTCTGAAGGGCATGACCGGTACCTATAACGGGCTAGAGCGTGATGGAGTTACACCTGCTCTTGGCGGATATTCCAACAAGTTTGTCATTGATCAGAATTACGCGCTGAAGGTTCCAGATAGCCTCGACATGTCTGGTGTGGCTCCTCTTCTCTGTGCTGGAATCACCCTTTACTCCCCCTTGCGCCATTGGAAGGCGGGTCCTGGCAAGAAGGTGGGCATTGTAGGTTTAGGTGGACTTGGACATATGGGGGTCAAATTTGCCGCCGCCATGGGCGCAGAAGTCACAGTCTTTTCTCACTCGGCTGAGAAAGAAGCTGATGCAATGCGAATGGGAGCCAAGCATTTCGTGGTCACTAAGGATCCATCAGCCCTCGCATCGCTCGCTGAAAGTTTTGATCTGATTCTTAATACCGTGTCAGCGGAATTGGATATCAATCTCTATCTCAATCTCTTAAAGATGGATGGCACTGTCGTGGTCATTGGTCTACCAGGGAAGCCTTACGCCGTTAGCGCCTTCAACTTGTTGCGTTTAAGACGGTCACTTACTGGATCCATGATTGGTGGAATTCCTCAGACACAGGAGATGCTCGACTTTTGCGCAGAGCACAACATTGTGAGTGATGTCGAGGTTATCAAGGCTGACTACATCAACGAGGCGTACGAACGAACCGTCGCAAGCGATGTGAAGTACCGCTTCGTGATTGACGCATCCACTTTCTAGAGGTTTAAATGAATTGATGCGCCGCTAGGGCGACTAGCGGCGCAAAGATCAGAGCCGGAAGTAGATCGCCGATTGCTATGAACTTGATATTGAGCAAGCGCAATCCGATTCCGAAGAGCATGACTCCCCCTACCGCTGTAAGAGATTGCACCTGATACTGGGTGAGAATATTTCCGAGGAAGAATCCGATGGCGGTCCAAGAGAACTGATAGATCGCAACAGGTACGGCAGAGAATGCAACGCCCCACCCGAAAGTAGTGGCAAAGGCCATCGCAGCGAATCCATCGAGGGTGCTCTTAAGAACGAGTTGCTGGATACCCGTGTGCATTCCATCGCTGATGCTTCCCAATATGGCAAGAGGTCCAATCGCGAACAAGAGTGAAGCAGCCATGAAACCCTCCAGGAAAGAACCTTTATCGCGCGCACCAAAGCGAGATTTGATCCTTAGCCCAAAGAGTTCTAAACGTCCTTCAACACGCAACAAGTAACCGAGGACCCCACCCAATATAAGAGCGGCCAGCGTTCCCAAAGTTGTCCACCCCTTCGGAACCGCTGACACAAAGGCATGGGACCAAACACTTCGCAGATTGTCGGCTGCATTAATAAGGGTTACACATCCGAGTACATCTGTGATTAGCGTCCGTAATCTGTCCGGGAATCTGGCACCACCGAGTATGCCTAGTGCAGAACCAAGGACGATGGTTCCGATATTTATTACCGTGCCGAGGCCAACGAACATTAGTTGAAGAAACCGAACCTCACGATAGAGATCACGCCCACGACCAAGCAATATGCCGCGAAAGGACGGAGAGAGTTGTTCTTAAACCAACGCGTTAAAACCTTGACGCTAAAAATCGTTGCCACGAAGGCCACTCCGGCTGCAAACGTTAGAGCGCCATATGAGCCAGCAAGTGCGCCATGTCCTAGCTTAGGTAACTTCACCATGGAGGCGCCAAGAATGACTGGGAAGGAGAGCAAAAAGGCGAAATCCGCGGCAACCGAACGCGAGAGTCCGCGCAGCATTCCAAAGGAGATGGTTACACCAAAGCGACTGATGCCCGCAAAAAGTGCAGCGCTCTGTCCGACACCAATGACGACGGCTTGACCAGCTGAGACTCTTTCCACAATCGCGAGGTTTTGATCCGCTGGCACCGAGTGAGCATGGCGACGAGATGTTAACCGCTCAGCGCCAAAGAGGACCAAGCCGTTGACTGTCAGAAAGATGGCAGAACTCAGAGGTTTCTGAAAGTTACGCTGAAAGAAATTGTTAAAAGCGAAGCCGACGAGAGCGACAGGAATAGTTCCCAGAACAAGGAGCCAGAAGAGCCTGAAAGCAGAACTCCCCTTCTTCCAGGTGAAGAGCGACTTAAGGATCGCAATCCAACGGGGTGCAAAAACTATAAAGAGAGCGATAGCACTAGCAAGGTGGAGGGCTACTGCAACGAGCAGGTATTGAGGGGTATCAGAGAATGCACGCCATGAACCGCCGAGCCACGCAGGGACTAAGACAGAATGACCCAAGCTGGAAACCGGGAAGAGCTCGGTGATTCCCTGCACCAGGCCTGTCACCGCCGCTTGTAGAAATGTAAAGTGAAACATCTGCTCCCCTATCTATCCTTAGCGCGAGCGAAGAATCGACCGCCCTCTTCTTGCACTTCAACTGCTATCTGGTAAGCCCGAGAGAGATTCTCCGAAGTGAGCACATGGCGCAATTCTCCCTGTGCGATGGCAACCCCATCCATCAAGAGGAGGCAGTGCGTAGTTCCGCGCGGGATCTCCTCGACATGGTGCGTCACGATTATGGTGCTGGGACTGGTCGGATCGGAAGCCAGACCATTTAGGCGTTGCAAGAGATCTTCGCGACCTCCGAGGTCTAACCCAGCAGCGGGCTCATCGAGTAAAAGAATCTCGGGATTAGGCATGAGCGCTCGTGCAATCAGTGTGCGCTTCTTCTCGCCCTCGCTCAGAGTGCCAAAGGTACGTTCCCGCAGATCACGTACACCTAAAATCGTAAGCAGGCTCATGGCTCGGGATTCATCCCACAAGTCATAACTCTCTTGCCAGCGTCCCACGACTGCATATGCAGAGGTCATCACAACATTCATCACGCTCTCATCAAATGGAATCATCTCTACTACTGCGCTTGCAGTGATGCCGATTCGTGGACGTAGTTCGAAGACGTCGGTAGCGCCAAGGCGTGAGCCCAAAATAGAGACGGTGCCAGATGTGGGATGGATAAGTGATCCAGCCAACGAGAAGAGGGTGCTCTTACCCGCTCCATTTGGACCTAGAACGACCCAGCGCTCCCCTGTGGAGACCGACCAGTCAATCGGGCCAAGGATTGTTCTTCCCTCTCGTACAACCGAGACAGCGCTAAATTCCAGTACGAGGCTCACAAGGGTGAAAGATACCGTTCCGCAGGGCCTTACAGGCTAATCTTCGCCTCATGGCTACCCGACAATATGACTTCACCGCTTTAATTCTTCTCTCCGCTGCGGATCAGCCAGGGGTGGAGGATTCTCTACGCGCAGTTCTAGAGCCCTTCACGCTGGAGATCAGAGAGGTTCAGAAGATCGCCCTACGTGGACGCCTAATCTTGGGCTTCTTAATTGCGTGTGACCCGGCTCATGTTCTAGCCATTGAAGAGGATATCAACGCCTTCTCTCTTGCTTCAGGAATTGATGTTGCCATTGATTTCTCGGAAGAGAACGAGAAGTAAGAAGTGGCGCATAAAGGTCTTGTCGTCCTGGATATGGATTCAACTTTTATCCAACAAGAGGTCATCGACTTGTTAGCGCTCCATGCAGGAGTGGGCGAACAGGTAGCAGCTATAACGGAGCGCTCGATGCGCGGTGAGTTGGACTTCAGGGCCTCACTAAAAGAGCGGGTAGCGCTCCTCCAGGGCTTGCCGGAGACGATTTTCGAACGGGTCCGGGAAGAGATTTCGCTATCCAGAGGCGCTCAAAGAATGGTTGATCTCCTGCATCACCATGGATACAAAGTTGCGGTCGTCTCGGGAGGTTTTGAGAACATCATTGCGCCAATCTTGGAAGCTGTCGGAGTCGACTTCTTCAGAGCCAATACGCTCGAGATTTCAGATGGGTTGTTGACTGGTCGAACAGTCGGAGATGTGATTGATCGGGATGCAAAGGCAGAGTATTTGCGTTACCTAGCTGCCGAACTGCACATTCCTTTGGCTCAGACGGTGGCCATTGGAGATGGCGCAAATGATTTAGGGATGATGGAGATCGCCGGGCTGAGCATTGCTTTCAATGCAAAACCAGTGGTGGTTGCAGCCGCTCAGGCTTCGATCTCAGATGGAGATCTCATTGGTGTTTTAGAACTTATGGGAATTGCGTCCGCGAAGAGCGAAGTAGATTCCTTATAAGCGGCAGGCGTGGATATCTGTGACGAGAATTCCTCGCGCACCGACCTTCCAGAGGTCATCCATGATGCGGTTGATTTCGCTGCGCTTGACCATCGCCCGCACTGCATTCCAATCGCTGCGCTGCAAAGGTGAGATCGTGGGCGACTCGATTCCTGGAGTCAGCGCACACGCCGCTTCGAGATACTCGGACTTCACATCGTAATCAACGAGAACATATTGTCTAGCGATTACTACGCCTTGCAGCCTTCGCAGAAGAGTCTCTACCTCGGTGGAACGTTCGCTCGAAGGTCGTTCAATCAGAATCGCTTCACTCTGCAGGATTGGTTCACCAAAGATCGCGAGTCCTGCTTGGCGCAGTGTTCCACCGGTGGATACCACGTCGGCAATTGCATCGGCAACGCCCAGGCGAATCGAGCTTTCGACTGCTCCATCTAGCCGCACAACCTTGACGTCGAGATTCAATTCCGCGAAGTGTCTTTCAACAAGACCTGGATAGGCGGTTGCAATCCGTTTTCCCGCAAGTTCCTGCACGCTTATTGTCTGACCAATCGGAGCGGCAAAACGGAAGGTGCTCTTCCCAAAATCTAGAGCCAATACCTCTTGCGACTCCGCACCACTATCAATGAGAAGATCTCTTCCTGTTATACCTACCTCAAGCTCACCACTCGCCACGTAAAGCGCAATGTCGCGAGGTCTGAGGTAGTAGAACTCAATTTCGTTCTCGGGATCGATCAAGGTCAGATCCCGCGGATCTGTGCGCTGGCGATAACCCGCCTCTTTGAGCATCGCTATTGCAGAATCCGAGAGAGAACCCTTGTTGGGAATCGCTACTTTTAACATTAAAAAGCTCCTCTAACTCTGCTACAAAACTTTGTAGACATCTTCGGGGGAAATTCCACGAGCCAGCATCACGATCTGGAGGCGAAAGAGTAGTTGAGATATTTCTAACGCCAAGGCCTCATCACTCTCATGTTCTGCAGCGAGCCAAACCTCTCCAGCCTCTTCAATAATCTTTTTGCCCATGGCGTGAATTCCAGAGTCCAGAGCGGCCACGGTCGATGAACCCTCTGGTCTCGCAAGGGCTTTCTCTTTGAGCTCTGCCCAGAGATCGTCAAAATTCTTCATGCGTCAACTTTAGTTGAGTCGATTGCATTCAAGGTGGCGATTACCGCCTGAGCGCATTCGACTCCCTTGTTCTCAGCGGAACCTGGCACGCCACTGCGATTGATAGCTTGGTCAAGCGTTTCACACATCAATACTCCGAAGGCGATCGGTTTTTTGGAGGATACTGAAATTTCGACGATGCCCTGTGTGACCCCCGAACAGACGTACTCAAAATGAGCTGTCTCGCCCCGAAGAACAAGACCGAGAGTTATAAACCCATCAAATTTCTCGACGAGGTTTGCAACCATCACGGGGATTTCAAAAGAGCCCGGCACGCGAAAGATTGAAATCTGCGACGCCCCGACTCTTTCCAATTCAGAGACCGCGCGTTCAACCATCGCTTC
>Ga0118677_10003524_pt1 | contig 29451 bp, 31 predicted proteins | sample AliMusrvi5mmetaG_FD_86154 | JGI IMG/M metagenome (GOLD analysis project Ga0118677, IMG submission 86154) | reverse complement strand
TGTTTGTCCAACACATCGAGAACATTTACTACCCAGGCTTTACTGAAGAGATGACCGAAGAACAATCGGCCCTTTACGACTGGGAATTTAAAGAGTTTCAGAAGAATTTCAGAATGGAAAATTAACACGACAGGCAGTCCCAGACTGCCTGTTTTTTTTATGGTCGTACAGCTTTTTCTTTTGTGCAGCACCGGCAAATAAAAAGACTGGCAAAAAGAAAACCGGATGAAAACGGGCACCTTTTTGAAAAAAGTAGCAAAAAGCCAGCGCACTATTACTCGAAATGCTTGCAAAGATACCTATGCGAAAATAAAACTGTCAAGGGCGGCCTCCTTTGGGAACTGCCGCTTTCAGTGTATTCAGATTGGAATGGCAATCTGACCAACACCCGTTGACATTATTTATTTCTCCCCGGTAATGGCCATGCAGCAAGATTTCAGTACTAACCGCGGCCATGATAGCTGCATAAAACCATTCAAAAATGAAAAAATCATTCATGGATTCACAACAAGGCCTACAAAATGGCTCAACTTACGAGAACAGGATCCCGATGCAATTCTGGGCAGAAGATGACATTCCAATCGAAAAACTATTGCTCAAAGGCACAGCAAGCCTGTCTGATGCAGAACTGCTCAGTATTCTGATTGGCTCCGGAACACCAGGAGAAAACGCCCTTGACATTGCTCAGAAAATCATGGCATCTTGCCAGAACAACCTTTGCGAATTCTGGAAACTTGGAATCTCTGACCTTCAGAAGGTAAAAGGCATCGGAAAACAACGTGCCTGCCAGATTGCCTCCATGTTTGCCCTCTCGCGCAGAAGAAATGCTGCCGAAGTTGTTGTCAAACCTAAAATTTCCCGAAGCCAGGATGCCTATACAATTTTCCATTCCCTGATGGGCGAACTGCCTTATGAAGAGTTCTGGATGTTGCTGCTGAACCGGGCGAACAAGATCATGAAGACGGTGAAGGTTTCCGAAGGCGGAATTTCAGGTACCGTAGTTGATCCTAAAAAGATATTCTGCATTGCCCTGGAGAATCATACAACCTCGATAATCCTAGGGCATTGCCATCCTTCTGGGCAATGCACTCCAAGTGAAGCAGATATGAAAATTACAAAGAAACTCAAAGATGCCGGCGCATTACTTGAAATATCTGTACTTGATCATATAATTGTTGCCCATGATATTTATTATTCCTTTGCTGATGAAGGCACCATGTGATTTTTTAGTCCCGGGAAACCGGGATTTTTTTTTCGAATCGTCAGAACTAGCATCAAAGCTTGATAATAAAACTAAAAGGCAATATTTTTAGAATGCTCGTATTCATGATGTTGGGGAAAGTGGTTGGCTCTATTTTATCGTTTTAATCACCCTGATTGGAGTAATCTGGCTATTTATATTTTTCCATACCGAAAGTTAACCAATGAACTACGCCGCTGCTGCGTATTGCCAAGACATAGGCGATGGCACCTAGGATGTAGGAGGTAAAGCCTATCTATTCAAAGTTCGCACTATCCGTGCTTTTTAACGCTTTATCCATTTAATAATTACGGCATAGCGGTCGTAGTTTATTTTAATTGGCACTGTTGTAAAATTTTCTAGTATTTTAATTTACTTGTTCAGGTTGAAAAATACAGAATGAATTCAATCCCATTCGTCAATTCGGATGCAGGATAGCAGTATTTTGCATTTTCAGAACCCTGTATTTCAAAATCATCTATTTTTGCCGTTATGCAGCCTTTCAACATGATGGCGAAGACCATCGGTGCCGTTTGTAATTTGAATTGCACCTATTGTTACTACCTTGAGAAGGAGAATCTCTATCCAGCCGATCCAAAGCATTGGGCCATGAGTGAAAATGTGCTTGAAACCTACATCGCCCAGTATATCTATTCATGCCGGACTCCTGGAGTTCACTTCGCCTGGCACGGCGGGGAGCCGGTCATGCGGGGGATGGACTTTTTTCGGAAGATCATCGAACTGCAGAAAAAGCACGGAGGGGGAAGGGTCATCGAAAATTCCATCCAGACCGACGGAACAACTCTCACCGATGAATGGTGCCGGTTCTTCGGTGACCAACGTTTTCTTGTAGGCCTTTCGGTCGATGGCCCTCAGCATTGTCATGACCATTACAGAACCTACAGGAACGGACAGGGCAGTTTTGAGAAATGTATGCGCGGTTTGGACCTGCTTGTAAAATACGGGGTAGAGTTCAACACACTGACGGCGGTGAACGACTACAATGCAAAATTTCCGCTGGAGGTCTACAGGTTCCTGAAAAGTATCGGCAGCCATTATATGCAGTTTCTCCCCGTAGTGGAATGGATCGATCCGGAAGCTAAGCCAGGTGAGTTGAGGATTCTGCCTCCCAACCCTGGAAAATTTGCCGAAGTCACTGACTGGACTGTTGATCCGGTTGATTACGGTGATTTCCTTAACCGCATATTCGACGAGTGGGTGCGTTATGATGTAGGAGATTTTTTTGTGCTGACCTTCGACAGCATCCTCGCCAACTGGATGAGGGTCCCACCAGGGATTTGTGTTTATGCCGAGACATGCGGGAATGCGGGTGTGATGGAGTACAATGGCGACATCTATTCCTGCGACCATTATGTTTTCCCCGCCTACCGGCTTGGGAACATTGCCGGACAATCCCTGCTGACGATGATGAATAATTTGCAGCAGCAAAGGTTCGGGCAGGAAAAGAAAAGCTTGCTTCCCATGTACTGCAAAAAATGTGAATTTATTGATCTCTGTAATGGCGAATGCCCTAAACACCGCATCATAAAGACCCCGGACGGGGAACCTGGGTTAAACTATCTTTGCGCGGGTTTGAAAAACTTTTATAAACACTCTGAGCCGTACTTCGATTTTATGGCCACGGAACTACAGCAGGAACGATCGCCCGCGAATGTAAAGAAGTGGGCAGCAACGCGTCCGGTATCCTCTTAAGGTATGGGTCCCGGCAGGTTTATTGCTTCCCGCGGCGTAGCAGAAGAATCGCACTGATTCCGATCACAACCAGATCGAGGATCAGCAGGAACGCCAGTAAGGGTCCGGGTTTTGTCATTCCCTTTGAAAACATCCCCAGCACCACCCCACTGAGCGGGGACAAGAGGCCAAGCCAGGGTGTCCAAGTATGTTTTGTGAAAAACAGCATGCCTGAAACCACATATAGGCAACCGTAAACCAGGTAAATGATTTTGTGAGGGTCTCCCGCTTCTGTAATCAAAAGCAGGAAATGGAGGAGCCCTGTCAGAACGAGAAGTGCACCGGCAAGCTGACGGAGTTTATTCATCGTAAAACGATCATTTTTCGCGTCAGATGCTGATTTCCGCAGGAAAGACGTGAGAAATAGACACCCGGGGTCAGCAGGTTGCCGTCGAGCCTGTATTTGTGTATGCCGGGTGTAAGCATCGCATCAGCCAGGACAACAACTTCCCTCCCCGAAAGATCCGTAATTGTAAGCCGGGTCCTGCCCGCTGCAGGAATGGAAAAGGATATTTCCGTCGTCCCGTTGAATGGGTTAGGGATGTTCTGGAAGAGCCGTGCCGTGAGGATATCCATGTTAGGTTGCGCTACTCCGAGTGCTCTTGAGAGTTGAACCTTCATTAACTCGTTTTTCGTGACAATCTCCTGGTGGGTCATGCCAGAAACATTGGCATCGATCCTGACAATCCCAGTTGCATAATCTACAAGGTTATCCGTTTCGTTGGGATTGTTGGTAAGACAATAAAATTCCCACTCATCCGGCTGGAGGCCGCTGGGATCATTGTATTGCACGAGTTTCCAGTCACCTGTACAGAAAGCCTTCGGGTTGTTGGGCTGTCTGACTGGTCCATGTGCAAGCGGTTGCCCGAGGTTAATGGTCGAGTCGATCCGGTCGAGAAAAAGATTGTAGGAAACGATCTTTGCGCTGTCCGCGAACTCAGTGACCATATCTTCAGACACGAAAAGCACGCCTGTCCTTGGGTTCCCGTCGGGGCCGATGATGGGACCCGTAGTCGTGCCTTTAATGTGCGCCGTAAGGTCAGCGCCCGCCAATGGTTTTACGGTTGGTATGCCCTGAATCTCCGCCACTTTACTACGTAGGTCGGCTTCATTGAAACCCGCCAACCCGAGCAGCGTTGGGGCCAGGTCTATCGAACTGGTGGGTTGCGTGATTTCCCGCATTACATCCATGCTGGAATTGACCAGCGGGGAGGATATGATCATCGGTACCCTGACGGTCTCCTCATAGGCGGTGTGAAATTTCTGGATCATTCCTCCATGCGCAGCCGACATTTCGCCATGGTCAGAGAGGAAGATCACGATCGTGTTGCCGGCCTGCCCGCTTTTATCGAGTGCATCCAGCACACGGCGGATCTGTAGATCAGCCAGATATTGCGTATAAAAATAAAACTGCAGATACCTTCGGAACCACTCTTCATAATATGTACCCTGGAGTTGGAAGGGTTCCGGAGACATGTAATTTGTCCCGAACCCCATCAAATTCACATCCTGGCTGGCGCCGAAAGCAAGGCCAAATTTATAGGAGTAGTCGAACTGGCAGCGTGGTTTGTTCGCCATGTTCTCAGAAAAGGTGGGAGGCAGGTTGCTGTTTTCCTGCGGAAACCCGTCGGGGTTCAGATTGACCTGGAAAGTGGTGTCTACGGGAACACCATTCACAACATTCGGTACCGTTCCCGTCAAACTTTGCGCACCCGTTACAGGGAAGAGGGGTGGTGGCGGATAATTCTCCCAACTGACCACACCGTTGTTGCCCGGCACCTGCCAGTTGATCGGCCAGGAGCTGATGTCGTGGGGATTTACGATTGAGGCCACTGTCAGCCAGGGCTGACCGGGAGGGTTTGTCTTCATGTTCCCGAGATACTTCACGGCATTGTCGGCGAATACAACATCGCGGTATACGCCAAGGTTGTCCGAAGCGCCTCCATGTGCTTCGGGGTATGAACTTTCCCAGTTCGAAAAGCCCCATGGCTCTAAGTAACGAGGTGGTTTGGGCTCGGATACATGCCATTTCCCGAAATAGTGCGTCGTATATCCCGCAGCACGGAACCAGTCACCTATGGTCGGCACCCCGATGGAGTCGAGGAATGGCACATCATCTGCTGATTTGAACAGGCCGTCGGTCTGGGTCACTCCGGTGCAGGCGGGATATTGTCCGGTCATGATGCAGCATCGGCTGGGCACCGATGCTGCGGAGGCGGTGTAGTGTTTTTTCAGCACCACGGCGTTTTGCCGGAGCCGCATCATCCCCTGGAAATACGGCGTGTACATATTGCCGGGTGAAATTGGCCGGAATCCCAAGATCTCTTTCAGCCCTTGGGCAGCGCCTTGGTTTGGCCCATATCCCTCCGGAGGGGTTTGCATCTGGTCGACCATGATCAGCAGGATGTTCGGGTGTGACCCCTGTTGAGGTTGGCCCACTTGGGAAAAACCGGTGATGGCGGTCACTGCCAGCAGCGACGTTGGCAGTGAAGCGATTGTTCTGCGTCTGATATTTTTCATTTGAATATGAATAAATTGTGCAGTTAGCTACGAAGTTACAGTAAAACTGGAGGATACGGGAAAATATCGTAAAACTTTGTCATTCGTCCTCAAAAGTAATAATAATCATGGATAATGGATCGGCCTATGGAAAAACGCTTTCTTGATCAGTTTACGCTGAAATAACCTCATCACCGCAAATTTTAGGATGTCAATAAATTCAGGTGGTCAACCAGCTCCGTACGAAGGTGGTCAGATGACCCGATTTTCCTAATTTTAATAAGGCTGACAGGAATCCATTTCCTCCCAAGCAATAATTCTTCTGGTAATTTCAACTTTCTATTGTTGTCATTCAGGTTTCAAGATAATGTTGAAGATTTCTTACAGTCTTGCGACTCAGCGTTTCAACCTATTCACATACTAATCCATCTAAAGCCTGCTGATTTTCCCAACACAAAAATGATGATCCCCGCCAGTTGCCTTCGTTCCTTTCCCATTCAGTTTTCCATCGCCTTTCCCGATTAATTCAGCGACGGTACATTTCCGATGTGTTTTTCTACATGTTTGCATGATTGAGATGAAAAAGAGTAAAATTTCTATGCAAAGGAATAATCTCATTCCGAAAACAGGTAAGTAAAGGATTTTCTCGGCATATCCTCATTGTATTGCGGTATTCCAATTCCTCCTTGACTTTCCCTCCATGAGATTTAAAATTCATGCACATAATTTAACCCTAAAAAATCTCAATCATGAAAACTTTTGAAAAAAATTACATCGGAAAAGGAACACAGGTCGCGAATTTATCAATCGTAAAATTCAGTTTCAAACTGTCAGAAATTGCAAAGCTATCTCATGTATTCAACGGTGAAGATTACATCACTTTCGAAATAGCGAAATTGAAAAATACAGACAGTTTCGGCCACGGATACACAGCTTATGTAAATAAAATGGTTGAAACGCCAGAACATCAGCCAAGCATGGTTGAAGATGCTCCCAAGAAAAGCACCCGCAAACCAAAAAGAACGGCAACTCCAAAAACAGAAGCTTCAATTTTCCCGGACAACACCGATTATCACATGCCGGAAAGCACCGACGAACTTCCCTTCTAAACAGCCCAACCTGCGAAAGAGAGCCTTGAAAGAGGCTCTTTTTTTTTAACACGCTTTTTCTTTGACACATAACCGGCAAAGAAAACGCTTGGCAAAAAGAAATCCGGATTCATTGGCAGCTTTTTGAATTAAAAAGGTGCAAAAAGCCAACGCACTACTACTCAAATTTGATGCGAAGGTAACCTCATAAAAATCTCATGTCTCTAAATGCGACCTCCTGATGGAACTGTCGCCCACCGGGTTCATTCAGATTGGAAAGCCAATCTGACCCGAACATTTGTTCCAGAATTTTTATTCCGGTTTGATAGTCTGCATAAATTTTTCACTGGCGGGCCAGATGCCGAAATAAGTCCCCTGGGCGCGGGGCATTACAAATGAACAATGCTGAAGTTTATGCTGCAATTACTGAAAAGATCATTGCCAACCTGGAAACGTCCGGAAGCTGGCAGAAATTCTGGGACTTGCCATCGCCGGTGAGTCTGAATGGACATTTTTACCGTGGGATCAATTACCTGATCTTGTCAAATGACCAGTTCAAAAGCCGGGTTTACGGAACCTTCGGACAAATCCGTGCCAATGGTGGTCAGGTCCGCAAAGGCGAAAAGTCCACTCTCATTGTCTTCTGGAAGAAAACTGATCTAAAAAACGCCAGTACCGGGGAAACAGACAGCAAATTTATCCTCAGGTACTATCATATTTTCAACAGCGAACAGGCTCACTTCGATGATACCGGCAAACAAAAAATTACCGAGCTTGACAAAGCGACCATCGACCGGAAATCCGCTCAATATGTACCGGCAGAACAGATTATTTCAGGTTATAAAGGAAGACCTGAAATACATTTCACTGATTTGGACATCTCGCCAAGCTACTCACCGGTGGCTGATCTGATAACCATGCCTTCAGAAAATCAATATGCATTGTCAGAGGATTTTTATAGAATTTGTTACCATGAATATTGCCACTCGACAGGCCACCCGAAAAGATTGAACAGATTCGAGGCCTTTCAAAACAAATTCGGGGATGAACCTTACTCGAAGGAGGAGCTTGTCGCTGAACTTTGTTCCTCATTTCTGGCTGACAGAGCTGGATTAACACTCCGGCAGCGCAATTCAAATGCATATCTCAACTCTTGGGCAACATCACTCCGCGATAATCAGAAATGGATCATGTGGGCTGCTTCCCGCGCTGAAAAAGCCGCTGAGTATATTCTCGGTACTGAGCAGGTCATCCTTGATGAAGAAGAAGTTCAGGTACCTGAATTAGTTGAAGAGGTTGCACCTTTCTGAAAGATAAATTCACAGCCGTGGACGGGAGTTCACGGCTTTTTTTCATTCATAATAAATACCAACAAAATGAGCTACAAAGGAAGATCACTGGACCCCAGGCAAATGACATCACGCTTCGCCGGCACATGTTACACTTGCAAGAAACCGATTAAAAAAGGCGAAGAGATCATTTACTGGCCAAACGGCAACCATGCCGAACATTTTGCTTGTGGCGAAGCTGATTACCGCCATTCGCTGGCATCATTCGAGGATGAGGAAAATTACAACAATCAATATCCATCCTGGTGATTGAAGGCAGTCCCGGTTCCGAACTGCCGGAACCGGGACTGATTTTTTTATTCGTACTGCACTGAAGAACCGCTTTTTCTTTGTTACTGCACCGGCAAAGAAAAGGCTTGGCAAAAAGAAAACTGGATGAAAACGGGGTGCTTTTGAAGGAAAAGCGACCAAAAGCCAACGCACATTACTCAAAATTTCGGCAAAGGTAAATTCATGAAAATATTTCTCGCTAAGTGTGACTCCCGGTGTGGCCATCCCGGATGTCTGTCACCCGTTGGGATCATTCAGATTTTTGAAGGGAAAAATCTGACCTGATCACTTGCTTAAAATTTTCATTCCATTTTTTTTCTTGGCATAAATTTTTCTAACCGGCGAGCCAGATGCCAAAATAAGTCCTTGGGGCACAGGGCAAAACACATGTCAAAGTTATCATCAGTTCTCAAGCCGACAAACGGTAAATCACAGCCAGGACAGGTCATGGTTGTCAGGCCAAGTTTCTCTTCATTTCAGACTGAATCAGCCGAAGAAGCTGAAGTCAATGAAGTTCCTGAACCGGTCGCAGAAGTTATCCCGGAACCGATTGTCGAAATCAAACCGGAGCCGATCGCAGAAGTAAAGCCGGAACCGGTAAAAGTTGTAAAGCCGGAATTGACTCTCATGGAAAAGATTCTGAAGGTTGAAAATCTCCAGCTCATCATCGAAAAAAGGGCAAAGTTGGTGCAAACCCGCTCTGAACTGGAGCGCTTCCAGATTTCATCCAACGATTTCAACTGCTCCATGCGGCTGAATGACTCAGACGGGAATGTCTTCACCACCAGCTTCACCCCAGGAGTTAAAAAAGTCATTGATTTTCTTAAGTCATCATTCGATGCAAGCATTTCGGAAGCTGAAGAGAAGATCAACTTCTGATGATTCGGGAGTTCCACCCTTGGGGGCGGAACTCCCGTTTTTTATGATCGTAAAGGCGATTTATTTTCTTGTCGCGAGCCTGATTGGAATTTCAAATCACTGAAAAATTTTCACCCTGTCTCCTCTAAAAAAATAACTTTGTATAAAAATAGATAGATGAAAAAGAAGTTTTTTGTTCTTGTCATCGAAGACAGCCAGGCTGATGCCGAACTAAATGCTGGTATGCTCCGGAAAGCCGGTTACGATATTTCCTTTAAACGTATTGAAACCGGGCAAGAAATGACAGACGCTCTCGAACAGGCATCCTGGGATTTAATTCTTTCCGATTATTCCATGCCACTTTTCAGCGTCAGTGAGGCGCTTGGCATCTACCATGCCCATGGTACCAATATCCCGTTTATTGTCATATCAGGGGCGATCGGCGAGGAAAAAGCAGTGGAGCTCATTAAATCCGGAGTTTATGATTATGTGCTGAAGGGAAATATGTCCAGGTTTATCATGGTTGTTGAAAGGGCTCTCCTGGAAGTATCTGAGCGGGAGGAAAGGATAAAATTATTTGACGCCTTATCGAACAGCGAAGAAAAGTACAAGAGTTACATTGACAATGCCCCGGATGGTGTTTTTGTTGTGGATGAAACAGGACGATACGTTGAGGTGAACCTGGCAGCCTGCAGAATGACAGGCTATTCAATGGAAGAATTTTTAACAATGTCTATTCCGGATATTCTTCCCCAGGAATCGATCAAAGATGGCCTGGCTCAGTTCGAAAAGGTGGTAAAAACGGGCTCATCCAAGGCAGATTCGACATTCCGGCATAAAAACGGGACAAAACGATGTTGGTCATTGGAAGCCGTTCAACTTTCGGAAACCCGGTTCCTGGGATTTGCTAAAGATATTACTCAACGTATTAAACTGGAAGAATCCCTGCGAATTCAACAGACTGAACTGATCATGCAGAATGAAGAACTCGTTGAAGCAAGGTCAACCGCACAGGATGCTGCTGAAAAATATACCGAACTCTTCGATTTCGCCCCGTCAGGTTTTTTTTCACTCTCTGTTGAAGACGTTATCCGGGAATTAAACCATAACGGTGCACGAATGCTTGGGATGGAACGTGCCAAACTAATCGGAAAACATTTTGGTCTCTACGTTTCCCATAATACGCGACCTGTCTTCAATACTTTCCTTGTGAATGTCTTTAAATACAAGACCAAAGAAATCTGCGAGGTAATGCTTGAAACAGATGGCAATCAGCCGAAATATGTGCATCTTGAAGGTATTGTTGCAGGAAACCGGAAACATTGTCTTATCAATGCTGTTGACATCACCGAACTTAAACTGGCGGAAGAAATGCTGACTGAATCCAGGGAGAGATACATGGCTGTGACAAAATCGGCAAATGATGCGATTATTTCTGCAAACAGTTCAGGATCAATAATTAGCTGGAACCAAGGGGCGGAAAGAATATTCGGGTATACAGAGGAGGAAATTTGCGGGAAAAACCTGGGAAAAATCATGCCTTACCAATATGCAAAACAGCATGATACAAATATTGAACGTATTATTCATGGTGGCGAACATCATATAATAGGTAAAACAGTTGAACTGCTGGGATTGCATAAAAATGGCACTGAGTTCCCTATCGAAATATCATTGGCATTATGGGAAACCGGATCCGGGAAATTTTTTACAGGTATTATTCGTGATATCACAATACGTAAGAAAATTGAGGAAGAGATACGCCGTACGAATAGTTTTCTGGACTCAGTCTTGGAGAATATTCCCAATATGCTATTTATCAAGGATGCAAACTCTTTACGGTTTGTAAGGTTCAACAGAGCCGGTGAGGATCTGCTTGGCATATCCAGGGAAAAACTCATAGGGAAGAATGATTACAATTTCTTCTCAAAAAAACAAGCTGACAATTTTACAGCTAAAGACCGTGAAGTTCTACTAAGCAGGAAGATGTTTGATGTCCCTGTGGAACCAATAAAGACTATCGATAAAGGGATACGGATCCTCCACACCAAAAAGGTCCCGATAATGAATAACCTGGGTGAACCTGAATTCCTGCTTGGCATCTCCGAGGATATCACTGAGCGCAAGGAAACAGAGGCTGAACTTCAGCTTCGGGGTGAAATCATCGAAAACATGTCGGAAGGTGTCATTTTATTTCGGGCCAATAATGGCGTAATTGTTTACGCAAATCCGAAATGCGAACATATGTTCAGATACAATCCGGGGGAACTTATAGGCCAACATGTCAGTATTCTGAATGCTCCGACTGAAAAAAGCCCTGAAGAAACAGCCGCGGAGATTATCTGTCAACTTAAAAAAGGCAAAGTCTGGCAGGGTGAGGTACGAAACATCATGAAAGACAAAACCAGGTTCTGGAATCAGGCGACTATTTCGGCTTTCAAACATCCGCAACACGGAAATGTCTGGATTTCTATTCAGCATGATATCACTGAACGAAAACGTGCCGAAGAAGAATTAAGGAAAAGCGAGGAACGCTTCCGCCATGTCTCGTCTACCATATCCGACATTTCATACTCCTGCCTGTCAGATGAAGACGGCAACTTTTCGATTGATTGGCTAACCGGTGCTGCCGAACGGATTACGGGTTATTCACTTAACGAAATCAAAGCGAAAAAGTGTTGGGGTGCTTTGGTTGTGGAGGAAGACCGGGATCTCTTTTATAAACATAAAACCAGCCTGGTTCCGGGTTCTTCCAGTACCTGTGAACTCCGCCTTCGGCACAAAAGCGGGAAGATTGTTTGGGTTGCCTCTTATGCAGAATGCGTCAGGGATGAATACCCACCCGGGTATCTTTATCTATATGGAGGGTTGGTCAGCATCACTGAGCGAAAAATAACCGAGCTGATGCTAAAGGAAAGTGAGGAAAAACACAAAACCATTCTGAACGCCTCTCCCGATGGTATTTTAGTGACAAATCTCAAAGGATTAATCACAGACGTTTCTGAAATTGGGATTGAACTCTTGGGAGCCAATTCCAGGGATGAACTGATCGGTAAAAATTTTCTCCGCTTTGTTCCCCCTGATGAAAAAAATACCATCAGAGAAATTAGCGAAAAGACAATGAATGAAGGTCTTGCTCAAAACATTGGTCTGAAGATCAGGAAGGTGAACCGGTCTCTATTTGCCGGGGAGACCAGTACTACATTGATACAGGGACCCGACGGAGCCCCCGTTTCCTATATGATTATCCTCCGTGATATCTCGCACCGTAAAAAAATTGAAACTCTGCAGATCCATGCCGACAGGATGGCCAGCCTTGGAGAAATGGCCTCAGGCATTGCACATGAGATTAACCAGCCATTGAATATCATATCAATGGTGGTTGATAAGATTTTATTTGATTCTGCCAAAGTTGATAGGATAGATCTCGAATTTCTGACGAACAAGTCTGACAAAATTTTCGAAAACATTACCAGGATCAGGAACATCATTGATCATATCAGGGCATTTTCAAGAAGCCACGATGACTATGTGCTCACAGCTTTCAGTCTTAACTCCAGTATTGAAAATGCTGTTTCAATGATTACCGAACAGTTCAAACACCTCGGAATCACCTTGAAACTTCAGCTCGAAAAAAAGATTCCTCAAATTGTCGGCAATACCTTTAAGTTTGAACAGGTTATCCTGAATCTCCTGGTCAATGCCAAAGATGCGGTGACCGAAAGAAAAACCAAGGAGGATGATTATAGTGAAATGGCCGTAGGAATTGCATCATACCAGGAGAATCAGTTTATCATGGTCGAAGTTACAGATAATGGCATTGGCATCAGCAAGGATGACATCAATAATATCCTGCTTCCGTTTTACACCACAAAGGACGAAGGGAAAGGAACCGGCCTGGGATTATCAATCTGTTACCAGATTATCAAGGAAATGAACGGGAGCATTGAAATAACAAGCGACAAAATTTTTGGAACAAAAATCAAACTAGTGCTGGAGCTTCAAAAGAAAAAGTAAAATGGTAAAAACGGAAAAGATTAAAATCCTGATTGTTGATGATGAAAAGCAATTCACGGAGGAATTGAGTGGGTTTTTCCAGGGTTCTGATTATGAATCATTTGAAGCCAATACGGCAGATGAGGGTAGAAAGATTTTAAAAAACAACGATATCGACCTACTGATCCTTGATGTCAGGTTACCCGGTGCAAACGGACTTGACATCCTGAAAGAAGTAAAAATCCAATATCCAGATATGGAGGTGATCATTATATCAGCACATGGTGATATGGATACGGTGATCAAGGCGATGCGACTCGGTGCATTCGATTATATGCGTAAACCTTTCAGGTATATTGACATTCAGATTGCGATTGAGCGTACCCAAAAATACCTTCTGATGCATCGTAAGCTGAAGCAGATGGAAGAGAGGAACTCGCTGATTTCAAAAAAACTCGAAGCGCAGATCGACCGGCAGTTTATCGGGGTAAGTCCTCAGATTCTTGAGGTTTTCGACCAGGCAATTATTGCTTCAAAATACCCTGATTCAAATGTGTTGATTACCGGAGAGAGTGGTACCGGCAAGGAGAACATCGCCAGGATCATTCATTATTCAAGCAGCCGGAAGGATCATATTTTTTCTGCGGTCAACAGCAGCGCTATCACAGAAACACTGTTGGAAAGCGAATTTTTTGGCCATAAAAAAGGATCCTTTACCGGAGCGATCAATGATAAAATGGGTTTCTTTGAAAGTTGCCATCAGGGAACCCTGTTTCTGGATGAAATTGCCGATATGCCATTCAACCTGCAGGCAAAAATTTTACGCGCCACAGAAGAAAAAGTGATCACCCGGGTTGGTGATACAAAACCTATTCAAACCGACTTCAGAATTATTTCAGCCACAAATCATGATATTGATAAAAGGGTTGAGAAGAAAAAATTCAGGCTCGACCTGCTTCACCGGCTGAATACCCTGCATATTCATATGCCTGCACTGAGGGAAAGGGCGGAAGATATCAAACCCCTTCTGACGCATTTTGTAGATGTTTACGCCACAAAATTTAACAAGCCAAACGTCCATGTTTCCAGAGAGGTTTTTGAACCGCTGATGAAATATGATTTCCCGGGAAATGTGAGGGAGTTGAGAAATATGGCCGAACGAGCCGTCATCCTTTGTAAGTCTAATGTGCTCGGAATAAATGATTTCCCGGTTAAAGGTACAAAGTCAGCCACCACAGATGAGTCTGATAATTCAGTCAATCTGAAAATTAATGAACTTTATCTGATACAAAAAGCCCTCAGTAAAGCACGCTACAATCATCAGGCTGCGGCTGATGCGCTGGGAATACACCGGGATGCCCTTGGCAGAAAAATGAAAAAGTATAACATCAAAGCGGCTCCTGAAGAATAATGAATCAGCGCAAAACCTGAAACCCTGAAATATCCCTGCTGCAAAACAACACGCGTTTTCGCGTATCATACGCGATTTTATTGTGCAAAGTATCCTGATTAGTCCCGGATTCCATTTGCGAAATTTCCCTTTTAAAAAAAAATATCTTTTTATTTTCTTTCATCCCCAGGCATTTAGCTGAAACTTGACAGCGGAATTCATATTGCCGGATAATTCTGGCCTGCCCTTTGTATTACCTTTTGGCACAAGAGGTAAACCGTCCCTCTAATGTTAAGCACGGCATTCATAATTATTTAATATAGGAGATTAAAAAAATGGTAGAAAAGACTATCGGATCATCCAGCCTCGTAGAAGTTATTGACCGTATCCTTGACAAAGGTGTTGTGGTTGATGCATGGGTAAGAGTTTCATTGGTAGGTATCGAACTGCTTGCGATTGAAGCAAGAATCGTGGTTGCCTCTGTTGAAACATACCTGAAGTATGCAGAAGCAATCGGATTAACTGCAAAAGCCGCATAAGGCACCTTGCAGTAAGGCAGTTATTCTTGCTAAAACATCCTTCCAGGTCTGGTATCTGAAAGCATGAGGTACCAAGAATTTCTCTTTTAAAAAAAATGCAGCTAATGCAAACAATATAATAATTCAATCATTCAATATGAGTTCCCTGACCGAATTAAACATCGATGGTTTTTTCGACAATATTATAACCTCCTACGAATCACGGATCCAAAAAATTCAAACCGCCTTCCAGTCATCCGAAAATATTACAGAATCCTCCCACTCCCTCTTCGATAATGCCCATCATTCCCTCAACGACCTCAAAAAGGAAAGAGACATTTTAAACACCAGGCTTTGCGAAACCCTGGCAAAAAATGGTTCCCTGCGTAAAAAAGATTACAACACCATGATGTCGGGTATTCTTTGCGTGCTCGATGAAAAGGAAAAAGAAGCCGAACGTCAGTTTCTGAACTTTATTGAAGCGCAGAAAGAGACCGCCCAATCGCTTAAAAACAGCCTGCTGGGCATCAAAGATATTACCTCTCAGAACAATTGCGATAAAATTTCCATCATCAAAGAGCAACTTTCTCAAATTTCCAAACTGCAGGAAATGAGAAAGGATGCAGTCATGAAAACATTTTTGGATTTTCAGCAAATGCACAACAAAATGATGGCCTGCCTTGAACACCTGCTTGAAAAGGGCGATCACATTTTAATACAGGATATCAAAAATGTGAGATATCAAATACTGAAAGATATCAATTAACTCAGGTAACCAAACATTCATTTAAAATTAGGAGATAGAAAAATGGAAACAGAAACAGGGAAGAAAAATGTTATTAGAAAAGTACTTTCTTCAGTCAAAATATTTCTGCAAAAATTATTACTTACCCTAAAAACATGCTGTAAAAGTAAATCAGCTTCAGAAAAAGTATAAGAAATCAACTAATTCAGGGAAACAAATATTTATTTAAAAATAGGAGATAAAAAAATGGGACTAGCATCAGAAATGAAAAATCTGAGTGAAGATATTCTTGCTTCATTCAAACAACGGATCAAAGAAAATGAAGAGCTTGTAAACGATGTACAGAACACCCTTGATGGTTTCAGAAAGGATCATCAGGAGATGGCCGCTGTTTTAAACGCCAACGCGGCTGCCCTGAGAAAAGGCCTTGCCCGGGGGGAAAAAGAACGTCTTAATACCTTCAAAACATTAATGACCGGAATCCATGGCACGATCGCTAGCATTCAGAAAGAAGTAGTGGCAATTCAAACTTCCACGTTCAACATGATCGCCGGATTCTCAACCAACCGGGAAGAAATGGCTGATGAATTGAATAAATTCTTTGCCGCAGGAAGAGCAGACCGGATGCAAAACGAAAAAACCAGAATGAAGGAATTTGATGCCCTCATGAAAAACATCAACGATGATATTAAGAGCATCAACGATGAGGTTGCGACCATTTTCAAGAATACGAACAACATGCTTGAACGATTCGAAAATGAACATCTGGACATGTCGGCTGAGCTTAGAGCAGAATTGAGTAAAAACCTGGCTGAAAGAGTTGAATATACCAGGACAATGCTGCATGGATTCCAGAAAAGATTATCGGAAATCAGCAAAGAAAATCAAAAGATGGCTCAGAATCTGAGAAAAGACCTTGCCAATGGAGAAACAGAAAGGCTTAGTAACTACAATGGCATCATGAAAGGTATCCATGTGGCAATTAAAGGAATCCAAAAAGAGGTAAAGGACATCCAAAAAGCAACTGCAGGAATGCTTGGTGATTTATCACAAGACAGAGGTCAGGCTACTGCCGAGTGGAACAAAATGCAGGACGCCATTGCTCAAATAAGGAAAACCGGAGTTGTCACACCTAAGACGCCAGTAAAGAAAGCCGAAAAGAAGGAGGCAATAAAGGAAGTACCCGTAGAAGTACCAAAGGCAGCCCCGGTTGAAACTGTAATAGCCGCTCCGGTCATTGAAGCCCCCGTATTTACTTCCTTCAAAGAAGATCCAAAAACATTGGAAGATAAAGTATTGACTTTTATCAATAAGCATCCGAAGGGTGTGAGGATTTCGGAAATGGAAAAACCGCTCGGGGAAACCCGCATGAAGCTTGGATTTACAGCAAAAGCTTTATTGGACACAGGGAAAGTGCAAAAAATTGATAACATCTATTATCCGCTGAAATAGCCACAGGATTGACACTGAGCGAAGCCGAAGTATCCGGTTCTGCTCAGTGTCAATTCTTTAATCGTCATTCATCATTTCTCAATATAATTGGTTATGGCTAAAACAATAAATTGTCCATTTTGCAGTGGTACAAAAAAGGACCCCTTCGATCTGCTTTCTCCAATTTCACATTGCCTGGTATGCAATGGCACCGGCCGAGTTGTAATGGAGGAACCCATGAAAAAATGTGCTTTCTGTTCGGGTACCGGCAGAAATCCACTTGGCGCAAGGGTTCCTTGTATCGTATGCGGAGGCAAGGGAAATAACCACTTCGAAGGCAACACAAAATGCCTGCAATGCAAAGGAACCGGAAAATCAAGCGATGGGCTGCCTTGTACGCGTTGCAAGGGCAAAGGGTTTAGTTAATTAGTGAAAAACGTAGCGCGTGCCAGGCTGCCAGATACCGGGGGAGAAATGAATAATGCCGTAAATAATATCAAGCATGGTTTACAGAAAAGGCAGGAAGCCTTAAAGAAATTTAATGCGGGCAAGGAAGAATATTTATTGGCTAAAGCCCGGATAATAAAAGATATTGAAGAGGCGAGGACCATCTGGAGAACCACTTTGGAACAATTGCCCAACCTGCCATTTAGCTGACAACCCATCAACCCATCAACCAACAAAACCTCTCATGAGCGATAACAACGAGATGAATACTGTGCTTGAACTAAAGCCGATGTCGAATTTTGTAGAAACCGACTACATTAAAGATATTACCAACCGTGGACTTACTTATATAAAAGCGGGATTTCCGGTACATTTCAGGGGGCCGTCTGGAACCGGTAAAACAACGGTGGCCATGCACCTGGCCAGTAAAATTGGCCGACCGGTGGTCATCATTCATGGTGATGCCGAGTATAAAACATCTGATCTCATCGGCAGTGAACAGGGGTATAAATATAAAAAGCTGGACGACAAGTTCATTCATTCTGTCCACAAGTATGAAGAGGACATGACCAAACAGTGGGTGAATAACCGGTTGACCATTGCTGTAAAAAATGGGTTCACCCTGATATACGATGAATTTACCCGTTCACGTCCCGAAGCAAATAACATCCTGCTCCCCATCCTACAGGAGCGGATGCTCAGCACATCGGCAGCAAAAGAGGAAGATTATTACATGAAGGTTCATCCTGAATTCCGTGCAATCTTTACCTCAAATCCCGAAGAGTATGCTGGTGTTAACAGAACCCAGGATGCCCTGCGCGACCGAATGGTAACCATGGACCTCAATCATTTCGACTATGAAACCGAATTGCAGATTACCAGGGCAAAATCTGCCCTTTCGCTAAAAGATACTGAAATAATAGTTAAAATTGTCAGAGGCTTGCGCGAATCGGGGAAAACTGAATTTGACCCGACGATCCGTGGGTCCATCATGATAGCAAAAACACTGGCTACATTAAAAACAACTCCCTCGAAATCGAAAGAGATGTTCAGAAAAATATGCCAGGATATTCTAACTTCCGAAACCAGCAGGATTGGCTCGAAAACCAATCAGGAAAAGGTAAAGATCATTGTTGATGAATTGATTGAACAGTATTCTAAATAGGCATCATCACATCATCACATTAAAAAATTAAATCTATGCCAATATCCAGCGCAATAAAAGGACTTCAAAGCATCAAAAGCATGCAGAATGTCGTCAAATCGGGCATCCCCAATAAAGAAGAATCAGATTTCATTAAATTGTATCTCTTCGAAAAAGAGAGAACCCGGTTGAAAAGTGAAGAAATAAGGATTTTACTGAGACTTGAGATTATACAAAACAGGCTTAAAGAGATTCAGGCGTATAATGATGAAAAGGCGGGACAGATGATTCCCCCCGAACCGGCAGAAAAAAGTAAAAAGTCAAAGAAAGAAGATAAAAAAGAGTGGAAAACCATGTCAATAGATTATTAAAATTCAATTTGTTATGTCAGAACCAACCCATTCAATTCAAGCGACCGGCCTCGCCGACATTCTCGAAAGAGTACTCGACAAGGGCATCGTTATAGCAGGTGATATAAAGATTCAGATAGCGGATATTGACCTGTTAACCATTAAAATCAGGTTGCTGGTGGCTTCAGTAGATAAAGCTATGGAGATGGGCATCAACTGGTGGCAGGAGGACACCTACCTTTCAACAAAAGCCCGGGAAAAAGAGCTCATGCAAAATCAGGAAACGCTGGAAGCTCGTTTGGAAAAGCTGGAAGCGATGAACAAATCAATATAACCCCACCCCCTGCCACTCCCCTGAGAGTTGAGGGGAGCAGGTAAGTGGCACATAGCAAACTCTAAACACCAAAACAAAATGGAAAAAGACAACAATAAGGACAAAAAGAACGAAGCCGATTTTGACCTTTTCGGACTTGGCGGTCTGTTCAAAGGCATCGAAAAACTGGTTGACCTTGCCGGGAAGCTCGATGAAAAAGGTGGTATCAGCAAAGAGGGTGAGATCAATTTTGATCACATCAAAAAAGGGATGAAAGGTGTTTACGGGTTCACCATCAACACGGCAGGCGGGGGTATTCCCAAAGTGGAGACGTTCGGAAACATCAAAAAAACACCCGAAGGGCCTAAAGTGGATGAAGAACGGGAGCCGATAACTGACATTTTCGATGAAAAGAATGAGATCGTTGTCATTGCCGAAATGCCGGGAATAGAGGAAACTGACCTTAAAATTGACTTGAAGGAAGATATCCTTGAAATTTCGGCGGCCAGCAAAAACAGAACATACCGAAAGGAATTGCTGCTGCCCATAAAAGTCATTAAATCAAATTTACGTCACAAATTTACCAATGGCATCCTTGAGATCAGGATAAAAAAATAAAGTAATGGCACTCACGGGCTTGGAAAACAACGACCTTAAACTCATCATTTTCGGCGGAAAAGGCGGTGTTGGAAAAACCAGTTGTGCCATTGCCACAGCCCTGGCATTAGCTGAAAAATTCAAAACACTTCTCATATCTACAGATCCGGCCCACTCCGTGTCGGATTGCCTCGAACAACAAATTGGTTTTAAAGTTACTAAGGTTGCCGGTACTGCCAACCTGTCGGCCATAGAAGTGGTTGCCGACGAGGCTCTTGCAGTGTTTATAAACGAACATGAGGCAGAACTGAAAAAGTTGCTCGATACCTCAACCAATCTTGACAATCAGGACATTGAAGAGATGCTTTCCCTTTCTATTCCCGGTATTGATGAGGTGATGAGTTTTAAAACCATCATTGATTTTATCGAAGAAGGCCAATTCGATAAATATGTAGTTGATACTGCGCCAACCGGTCACGCATTGCGGCTTATTTCTTCTCCCAAATTGCTGGATGAATGGATTAAGGTTGCTGCCCGAATGAGATGGAAATACCGTTACATGATCACCAGCTTTTCGGGGTCCTATCAGCCGGATACCGTGGATACATTTTTACTCGGACTAAAAAAAACGGTTAAAAGGATCGAAAGCATTTTACGCGATCAAACCCGGAGCGAATTTATTCCGGTATGCATCCCTGAAGCAATGGCGATCATGGAAACGGGCAGATTGCTTTCCGACCTTGGCAAATCTGAAATAATTCCCCGGCAAATCATTGTGAACAATGTGATGGCATCGGATGGATGCGATTTTTGTAAAAGAAGGACTGCTGGCCAATTGCCCTACCTTAAAGAGATCAGCGAGAGTTTCAGTAATTTAAATAAGGTTGAACTACCCATGTTTTCTGAAGAAATCAAGGGACTGGATGCATTGGACAAATTAAAGGCGTTTTTATTTAGTGAATAAGTAAATTAGCACATCAACCCATGACAAAAATCAAAGACGAAATAACCCTGCGTATAAAGGAAGCCCTGGTAAAAGACGTAGGTAGATCTCTTGCCAGGATCGACCCAAAAGATATGAAGTTGCTCGGACTCGAAAGTGGCGATGTGATCGTGATCGAGGGCAAACGTGCTACACCTGTTAAAATCATGCCATGCTATCCCGAGGACAGGGATAAAAGTATTATCCAGATTGACGGGATCACAAGGGAAAATGCCCAGGCAGGGATTGACGAAAAAGTTAAGGTCATAAAAACCACCTGCCGTCAGGCTGCAAAAATAAAACTCAAACCCGAAACTAAATCCGGTTCACTGAAGGCTGACGATGCCAAATACATTGGTTCGCTCATCAATGGCCTGCCGGTAACAAAAGGCGATAAGGTGAGAGCCAACCTGTTCGGATCGCGTTCGGTTGAATATACTGTAACCGGCACCAGTCCGGAAGGGGTAGTGCTGATACACCCCAACACTACGTTCCAACTTGAACTGGTGAAGCAGGACGGGGAGCGCAAAAGCAAGGTCTCTTACGAAGACATTGGTGGCCTCGGTAACCAGGTTCAACGTATCCGTGAGATGATTGAACTACCGCTGAAATATCCGGAGATTTTCGAACGTCTCGGGGTTCAACCACCCAAGGGAGTTTTTCTTTATGGGCCCCCGGGAACCGGTAAAACGCTCATCGTCAGGGCTGTAGCTCATGAAACTTCTGCCTATTTCATCAGCATCTCCGGACCCGAGATCATGGGAAAGTTTTACGGAGAGAGCGAAGGGCGGATAAGGAAAATATTTGAAGAGGCCCAGCAACATGCACCCGCTATCATTTTTATCGATGAAATTGATGCCATTGCTCCCAAGCGGGAAGACATGGGGGGAGAAAAGCAAGTTGAAAAGCGTGTTGTCGCACAGTTACTATCGCTGATGGACGGACTGGAATCGAGGGGAAAGGTCATTGTAATCGGAGCCACGAATATTCCCAATTCCATTGATCCGGCGCTGAGAAGACCGGGGCGGTTCGACCGTGAAATCTCCATCTCTATTCCCGACAAAAAGGGACGGCTCGAAATTCTGCATATCCATACCAGGGGAATTCCCTTGTCGCTCGGTGTGGATATGGAAAAACTGGCCGAAATCACCCACGGGTTTGTGGGCGCCGATCTCGAAGCACTGGCACGTGAAGCCGCCATGACGGCGCTACGAAAAATACTCCCGCAAATCGATTTCGAGATGGCGGAGATCCCATATGAATTGCTGATGTCGCTCGAAGTAACCATGGATAATTTCCTGGATGCGATGAAGGAAGTTGAACCCTCGGCCATCAGGGAAGTCTTCGTGGAGGTACCCGATGTAAAGTGGGATGATGTTGGCGGTCTTGACGAAATCAAAGAGGCGCTGAAGGAAACGGTGGAATGGCCCCTGCAATATGCCGACCTGTTTAAAAAAGCCGATACCAAACCACCCAAGGGAATTATCCTTCACGGGAAACCGGGAACCGGGAAGACATACCTGGCAAAGGCTTTGGCAAGCGAAAGCGGCGTTAATTTTATCTCTGTAAAAGGTCCGCAGATACTAAGCCGCTATATCGGCGAATCTGAAAAAGGAGTAAGGGAACTCTTCCGGATGGCAAAACAGGCCTCCCCTTGCATCTTGTTCCTCGATGAAATTGACAGCCTCACCCCTCGGCGCAGCAGCGATAGTTCCGGTTCCGGGGTGATTGAACGGGTGATAGGTCAGTTCCTCACCGAAATGGACGGCATTGAAGACCTGAAAGGCGTGATTGTGCTGGCCGCCACAAACCGCATCGATTTAATCGACCCAGCCCTATTGAGAAGCGGCCGGTTCGATCTGATATTCGAATTGCCGCTACCCGATGCAAAAACCAGAGAAAAAATATTCTCCATCCATACCCAGAATAAACCCCTGGGTAAAAAAGTTAACCTCAACAAGCTGGCGCTTAAAACCGACACCCTGACAGGGTCCGATATCGAATTTATATGCCGGAAAGCAGCCATGCTGGCGATCCGCGAACTGATTGATAAAAACAAGGGAAAACAGACGGAGATAACCGGGGATATTGCTATTTTGGAATCTCATTTTGAAGAAGCAATACAACTGGTGTTGAAACAAAATTTATCGAAGAAGTAAACATGACCATCAAACCTTCCAGGTTTTTAAAACCTGGAAGGTTTGATCAACCACCTAATCAACCAAAAGTATGGCGCCAAAAGGAATATACATCTACGGGATTGTTCCGAATTTTTACGGAACAACGCTTTTTCAATCACTTGAAAATTCAGAAGTCTATGCCATCACCTTTCGGAACATATCAGCCATCGTTTCCGACAGGGATAGCACCCACCTCGATTATTTGGACAGGGAATCACTGGGATATATGCTGGTTCATCATCAGGAAGTAATTGAAGAACTCATGAAAAAAGGATTTAACATGATCCTCCCCATGCGGCTCGGAACGATTGTAAGTTCTAAAGATGAGGTTATCAAAATTCTTACATGCGGCCATGATTTAATTATTGATATCCTGAAGAGAATTGAATACCTCACAGAAATCGACCTTGCCATAACCTGGCATGATTTTCCGGGGATTCTTAAAGAAATTTCCACACATGAAGATATCATTGCCCTGAAGGATGAAATTTTGAAACATGCTGGCAACATTACAAAAGTTGATCAGGTGAAAGTGGGAATGATGATGAAAGATAAAATAGAAACAAAAAACAAAGATATTGAATTGAAAATTCTGGATTCATTGTCAGCTTTTGGCCTCGATATAAAAATGCATGAGGTAATGAACGACGAGATGGTTGTCAATGCGGCATTTCTTATTCACAGAAATAAAAGAGAAAAATTTGAGCTTACAATTGACCAACTTGACGAGGAATACAAGAATACCCTGAATTTTAAATTGGTAGGACCGTTGCCCTGTTATAGCTTTTATACCATAGAAGTTAAGAAGCTGAATCCTGAAAAAGTGGAACAGGCCAAAAAAGAACTTGGCATCAAAGAAAAGACTACCGAAAATGAGATAAAAAAGGCCTACCTGGAAAAAGCCAAATTGTTTCATCCCGACAATTGTCAGGAGAATGGTGCTATAGAAAATTTCAACATGATCCTGAATGCCTATCGTTTACTGCTTGATTATGCATCAGCAGTAAGGCAATTGTCGAAAGAAGAATATATTTCACTTGTGAAAGAGACAGTGATGGAAAATTTAATTCTGGTAAAAATAAAGGAATAATATGCAGCGCGACGGAAAATACATTTATTGCATCATTGCCTCGGATTACGACATCAATTTAGGTCCCATTGGTGTAGGCGGGCGGGGCGACCTGGTATCGACCATTGGTTTCGACGGTTTGTGCATGGTGGTAAGCGACCATCCGCTAAGCCGGTTCGTGGTCAATCCCGAAAATATGCTTGCACACCAGAAGGTGATCGAAAAGGTAATGAAGGAATTCAGGAGCATCCTTCCCATCAGGTTTGGCACCATCGCGGCAACTCCTGATGAAATAAGGAACCTGCTCAACCGGCGGTACAGCGAGTTTATGGAACTACTGAAGCAGTTCGAAAACAAGGTGGAGCTCAATGTGAGGGGAACCTGGAAAAACATGGGAATGATTTACAAAGAGATCGACAGGGAGCATGTTGAACTGCAAAAACTCAGGGCCGAAATCGAAAAGATGGATGATCAGGCAAAAAAAAATCTGAAAATTGCTGAAGCCGGAAAATTGGTCGAACTTGCTTTGTTTGAAAAAAAAACGGAAGAGACAGACAAGATTATCGATTCTTTTCACAGATCGGTGTTCGAATTTAAACACAATAAAAAGAACAGCGATGCCATGTTTATGAATACAGCCTTTTTGGTGAACAGCGGCCGCGAGGTGGAATTCGATAATATCATGGCCGACATTGGCCTTAAATACCAGGACCGGTGCGACTTTGTTTACACTGCCCCCTTGCCGATTTTTAATTTTATCGATTTGATAATATTTCCCGAAAAGTGGGAATTGTGATGGAATCATCGTTATCGGCGTTCAAAAGGTCAAGCGATTTATAAAAATATATCTAAAGGCAAATTATGGAAAATGGAGTTGAAATTCTAAAAGAAGGAAAGTACATTTATGGGATCATCAGACATTCCGGTCCACTAGATTATGGTCCCATCGGACTAGGAAAACGCGCCGACCAGGTTTATGGAATCAATTTCAATGGTATCACCGCCATCGTCAGTAATTCGCCCATTATAATATATGAAGCCCGCAGGGTAAACATGATCGCCCACGAAAAAGTACTGGAAGATGTGATGAAGCAATTTACGGTTCTGCCCGTCCGGTTTTCAACCATCTCCGAACATAACGATGACTCGGGCATCCTCAAAATCCTTGAAAAGGATTATAAGAAATTCGATGACCTGCTCACGAAGATGGATGGCAAAAAGGAGTTGGGACTCAAGGTACTGGCACATGAAGCGCCGATTTACGAAAATATCATTGAGAAGTATGATGAAATCAGAACGCTGCGGGGAAAGCTGATGAACCTGCCAGCCGATAAAACCCATTACCAGCGCATGAAAATCGGTGAAATGGTAGCCGAAGCGCTTAAAAAGGAAATAGAGGCTTACAAAACCAACATCCTTGCAGTGTTAAATCCGCTTGCTGAAGATCTAAAGGTGAACGATAATTATGGGGAAATGATGGTCCTCAACGCGGCCTTCCTGATCAAAAACAGTATGGAACCTGATTTCGACAAGGCGGTAAACGATCTGGACGAAAAACTTGGAAGTTTAATGACCTTTAAATACGTGGGGACTTTACCACCTTACAATTTTGTGAACCTTGTAATTAACACCAAAGGAATTTAATATGTTCTTAATCGACGACATACTGCTTGCTCCATTGAAGGGAGTCATTTTTATTGCAGAAAAAATCAATGAGGTGATCGAGAAAGAGATGTCGGATGAAGGTTCCATTAAAGAAAGGCTGATGGCATTGCAGTTGAAATTTGAAATGGACGAAATTGACGAAGAGGAATACGACCGTAGAGAAGATGAACTGCTGAAAATATTAGGAAATATCCGAGAAGAAAAACAAAGATAAACCCATCAGCCCATCAACTTATAAACCCATCAACCCATAAACTTAAATAAAGGAGGAAAAAATGAACGCTTTTAAATGTCCGAAATGTGGAAAATTAACAGGTGGAAACGAAAAGTTTTGCATCGAATGTGGCCAGCCACTCAATGTTATTTGCCCTGAATGTGGCGAGACCTGGCGGTTTATGTTCGAGTACAAGTTTTGTCCCGGTTGCGGACATAACATGAAAAAAGGAACTAAACCCATTAACTCATAAACCCATCAACTCATAAACCCATCAACTTATCAACCCATCAACTTATAAACCAAAGAAACAATGAGCAACATAATCGATGTAAAAAAAACTGTCGTTACGTTCCTGAAAGAGAACATTAAATGTTATGATGTAACGGTCATAAAAATCGAGAAAGTACTGGAAAACTGGAATGCCATCGCAGAGGTTTATGAAGACGATTCATTTTTAAAATCAATGAACCTGCCGCCGAAACAAATCCGGTTGTTCTATTCAGTTAAGATGGACGAAAAACTTGAGATCACCTCCTTCGAACGGCTGAATTCCTTTGAGGGAGCGGATAGCGCTGAACAGTAATACCAATGGAAAAAGATCTGATAAATGTTTATTGCATTTCAGACAGTCCTCTTGGAATGGCCCGAAACGTAAAATCCAAGGACTTGAAATCTTTGAAGTTCGATGATTTTTACGTGATCGTGAAATATGTCAAAGGAAGCGAATTCTCCGAAGATAACTTCAAAAGGAATTTGTCCGATATTCAATGGGTTGAAACCAACGCACGAGACCATATCAGGGTGATCGGCCTTATCATGGAATACACCACAGTCATCCCGTTTAAATTTGGCACAATCTATCATACCAAAGCCGGTTTACAAAAATTTATCACCGATTATTCTGTTTCGCTGACCGAAAATTTCCATCATATCCGGGGAAAGGAAGAATGGGCTGTGAAGGTTTATTGTGACCGTAAAGCGCTGTGCGACCAAATTGACCATCTTTGTGAAAAAGCAGCCGATCTGGAAAAACAGATTATGGCAAGTTCTCCTGGGAAAGCATTTCTGTTGGAAAGAAAAAAAATTGACCTGATCGACAATGAAATGGACCGGCTTTGCAAAGATTTCGGACAGAAATATTTTGATGAATTTAAATCGCTGAGCGAATCCACCAGCCTGAGCAACGTGCTCCCGAAAGAATATACCGGGCGCGAGGATACCATGATCCTCAATGCTGCCTTTCTTGTTAGTAAAGATAAAGTGCCTGACTTTAAATGGACCTTCGACACCCTTAGAAAAAAGGATGAAAATTCCGGTTTCATTATTGAGGCAACCGGCCCCTGGCCCCCATTTAGTTTCATCTCCATTAAAGAAAAATTAGATGCACGATAATGTAATCGACCGCTCTAGAGATATTACCATCCTTGAGCTACTCGACAGGGTATTGAACAAAGGAGTGATCCTTACCGGTGATATTGTTATTTCAGTAGCGGATGTCGACCTGGTATATCTGGGCGTAAAGTTAATGTTGAGCTCGGTCGAGACCATGGAGCAGTTAAAATCAGGGAAATCAATCATTGAAAAATGAACTATTAGCAAGTGCAGCCTTATGGAAATTATGATTTATGCCCTGTTGTCCGTTAAAAAAAAACCGGAGAGGTTACATGCACTGTTGGCTGGAATGAATGGTATTGCAGGCGCTGACCTGCATCAATTATCCTTTGATGAAATCACCGCCGTTGTGAGCAACATGAGCAGGGCCAGTCTGATTGCCGATAAATCAACAGCCATGGAATATGCCGCCGTGATCGAAACCCTGTCGAAACATTTTATACTGCTTCCCATGCGATTTGGATCCGTAATGGAATCCAACGAAGCGATCATTCACATGCTGGAAAGAAATTATCATGACATTCAGCAAAACCTTTTAAAAGTTGAAAGAAAATTTGAGTTCGGGTTAAAGGTCTTTTGTGATTCAGAAAAATTAATGGCTGAACTGAGGGAAAAATCAGAAGCCGTGTCCAAAACTCAAAGGACAACTGTTGCGGAAATCAAAAATTCTGCATCAAGAATTTGGGTGAATAAAAAACTTAAAGAGCACAGGCTGGAGGAATTACTTGTAACCTATGTTGATTCAGTCATTGCAGAGATTACAGGGCAACTTGACCGGTTGAAGACGATCAGTAAAATCAAAAAAATGGTAACGCCGACTACGATCATTGATGGTGTTTTCCTGCTTGATAAGGCGCTGAAAGATGAATTGATTCATGCAGTGGGTGATTTACAAAACAAATTTCCCGGGTTAAACTTTATCCTGACCGGGCCATGGCCACCCTATAATTTTGTTGATTTCACGGTAAAATAATGAGACTGCACCTATGAGTGAAAATAAAATACTTTTTAACACCGGATCATTTGATGGGATTTCGGAGGAGATCGGAAAGCTGACAACCAATGCTGAAGAATCCAGGCTCAAACTCACGCCCGACAATGCAGATTCAGGGCTGGCAAAGCTGGTGCTCACCCTGGTTGAACTCATCCGGAAATTAGTGGAAAAGCAGGCCATGCGAAGAGTTGATGGCGGATCATTAACGGATGATGAGATTGAACGGCTTGGTGAAACCCTGATGAAACTGGAGATGAAAATGGAAGAGCTGAAAAAGCACTTTAACCTGACCGACAGGGATTTGAATATTAATCTGGGGCCTTTGGGAGATTTGATGTAATTGTCACCTAATATCAACCGATGATAAATCTTCGCATCTTTCTTCTTTCAGTATTGATATGCCTTCCTGGTTGTCATTTATACGCGCAAATACAGAAGCCACCTGCATTGGCGCTGCCCAGGCTGAAGGTTGACAACTGGCAGATGGATCAGGGCCTGCCTGTGAATTCCATTATGACTGTTGCCCAAACAGCTGATGGATGGTTGTTTTTTGGGACAGAAGAAGGGATGGTCAGATTTGACGGTAACAGCTTTTTCCTGATGAATAAATCAAACATCCCGGGTTTGACCGTGAATTTTGTCAGTACACTTTTAGGAGGCCGCGATACAAGCCTGTGGATCGGAACCGAAGGCGACGGCCTGATCAGGTACAAGAACAACAGGTTTATTAAGTACAACAAATCGAATGGATTATCAGATAACCGCATATTCACCTTGTGTGAGGATTCAGATGGTGGATTGTGGGTCGGAACATCGGGAGGTGGTCTGAATTATTTGAAAAATAGTAACTATTCACCCCCTTTTTTTTAAATCCAAGGGTTATTAACAATTTTCAGGGTTGTTTTACTATTTCGTTTATAAATCTAAACGATATTAACCGTTTCCGGTTGATTGATTGTTTGTAA
>Ga0118677_10003523_pt1 | contig 29455 bp, 22 predicted proteins | sample AliMusrvi5mmetaG_FD_86154 | JGI IMG/M metagenome (GOLD analysis project Ga0118677, IMG submission 86154) | reverse complement strand
GTATATGGGAGAACCTATCAACACTGTAACCTCGAACAGACAATGGTTTTTTGAATCAATATAAGGACAGGATGGAATCTGATCCATCAATTTCGGGATATAGAAATAAGAAGCTGTTCTCAAAGTCAAAAGAATAATTTAAACCCCAGAACGTCAGAAAGCTAATTCAAAGTATTCAAACAATAATCCTTTGTTTCGATCCCGGATTGAAATTCCTGGTTTTAATACTGCTACAATTGTAACTATTTGGATCCATCCGGTTTTTCAGCAGACCATAAGTGATTTATAGTCTGTTATTTATAAGGCATAGTGGGAGTAAGAGCAGAAAATTGAATAACAGACCTCCAAAGGAGTCCCTGTATCGAATTAGAAAATACCATATTTTTAATGAAATAATCTATTCTGAATGTATTCCAATTTAGCATTCCACATTTCGCTTCGGTTAAAATCAATTGCGGTAAAATGTAGATTTTCTTTGGGAATTAAAAATTGAAATACCTTGTTTAGCATTACATTTAACCCACTCCAAGCAGAATTGTACCAATTTTTTCTTTTAGAGTTGCTAAATGTCAATTCATTTTTTTACCAAAAAAGTTTGGTACTATTTTGAAAAAACTACTTTTGCACCTTCTTTTCAATAAAGCAAAAATTACAATTAGCTAAAGATATGGAAAGCGAATCATTAATTCTCTTTTTTATAGTTGCACTGATCCTGGTGGGTGGAGCAATTATATTTTCAACCCTTGTTGCACCAAAATCGTTTAATCCTGCAAAATCAGAACCTTACGAATGCGGTATTCCCTCAGAAGGACCAGCGTGGATACAGTTTAACGTGGGCTATTACCTTTTTGCTATCATTTATCTGATTTTCGATGTGGAAACTGTGTTTCTATTCCCTTGGGGAGTAGTGATGAAATCTATCGGAATGAGGGCATTTATCGAAATCATAATTTTCTTCTTCATTCTTGGTCTGGGACTATTGTATGCCTGGAAAAAACAAGCTTTAAAATGGGTTTAATAAAATCAATGAAAGATGAAGATTTCGGAGATAATGAATCTCTCGAACTCTTAAAAAAGTCAGGCAGTAATGTCTTTCTGACCAGTATTGATGCCGTTCTGAATTGGGGTGTTTCGAACTCTATCTGGCCACTTACCTTTGCAACAAGTTGTTGCGGAATTGAGATGATGGCTACCGGAGCATCGAGGCACGACTTTGCCCGTTTTGGGATTGAAGTTTACCGTGCTTCACCACGTCAGGCTGATGTAATTGTTATTGCAGGAACTATCGTTCACAAGATGGCTCCAATACTGAAACGATTATATGACCAGATGCCAGACCCGAAATATGTAATCGCCATGGGAGCATGTGCCGTTTCAGGAGGACCATTCTTCTACAATTCTTATTCAGTGGTACGTGGTGTTGATCACATCATCCCAGTTGACGTTTATGTACCAGGATGTCCACCACGCCCCGAAGCACTTTTGTATGGGGTAATGCAGCTACAACGAAAAATTAAAGGTGATTCCATTTTTAATGCAGAAGACCCGGCAGATAAATTGCTTTAATTGTAACAAACATGCTAAACAGACAGGAATTAACAGATATAATCAGGGGTTTTGAACCTGAAACAGAGTTTCCGGAAGGGACTCAATTACTGGAAGCATTTGTTCCGGCAGAAAAAATATACGCTTTGGTTGAAAAACTCAAATCGGATACTAAAACATCGTTTAACTACCTCATTAGTCTCACAGCAGTTGATTTCTTGACTCATATGACGGTAGTTTATCACCTGGAATCTACTGAATTCAGGCATTTAATTGTTTTGAAATCAAAACTTGCTGATCGTGAAGATCCTAAAATAGATAGTTTAACTGCTTTGTACCCAACAGCCGAATATTTTGAACGCGAAGTTTTCGACTTGTTTGGAATCCGGTTTAACAACCATCCAAACCTTCAACGTCTTTTTCTGGAAGATGACTATGGATACCCGCTTCGTAAAGATTTCCGCGATGAAATAAACATCATTGAACGATAAAACCCGGCATATGAGTGAAGAAATAATTAAAGACGTGATTGTTGGGGAGAATGAGGACTACATTATTAATATGGGTCCGCAGCACCCTTCCACCCACGGAGTATTAAGGTTTGAAGTATGCCTGAAAGGTGAAACGGTAAAATACCTGATTCCACATATTGGATACATTCACCGTGGAATCGAGAAAATGTGTGAGGCCAATACTTACCAGCAACTTATACATCTAACCGACCGGATGGATTACCTGTCAGCACATATGAACAACGAAGCAGTCTGTTTGGTTGTTGAAGATGCTTTGCAGGTTGAAATCCCGGAGCGTGTTAAATACATCCGGACTATTCTCGATGAACTAAACCGCATTGCTTCGCATCAGTTATGGTGGTGTGCATTTGGGATGGACTTGGGTGCTTTGACCAGTTTTTTCTATGGCCTACGCGATCGTGAACACATTCTTGATATTTTTGAAGAATCATTCGGATCGAGATTGCTGCACAGTTTCGTTATGCCAGGTGGATTGATGCATGATGTTCACCCAAATTTTCAGAAACGGACTAAAGAATTCATCAAATACTTCCGAAAGAAACTCCCTGAATACGACCAGTTACTGACTGGCAATATTATTTTCCAGAATCGTGTCAAAGATATTGGTTACATGAGTAAAGAAACTGCTATTGGATATGGAGTAACCGGTCCTTCAGCACGTGGTTCAAATTATTCGTGCGACATACGGAAAATTGCTCCTTATGGGATGTACGATAAGGTCCAGTTCAATGAAATTCTGGAGACCGGAGGCGATACATTTGCCCGTTATAAGGTAAGAATTGCTGAAATGTGGGAGTCGATGAATATCATTGAACAATTGATTGATAATATCCCTGAAGGAGATTTTACGGCAAAGATGAAACCAATCATCAAGCTTCCTGCCGGTGAATACTTCAGAAGAGTTGAAACGGCACGTGGCGAACTCGCTGTTTATGTGGTTAGCGATGGAAATAAAACTCCGTTCCGTATGAAATTCCGTACGCCAAACTTCAGTAACTTGTTTGTAATAAACAGTCTTGCTTCCGGACATAAAATAGCCGACCTGATTGCCATCAGCGGTTCACTCGACTTAGTAATACCTGATATTGACAGATAAATGAATACAAATATGTCATCAAACATCTACGATTTTTCGACACTTACCGGCTCCATTCATACCTGGTTATCAGGTATGATGTCGTCAGGATGGGTCAATTTTACTGAATTGGTTCTGGTCGGGTTGGCTTTCCTTTTGATGTACGCATTACTCGGATTGTTTCTGGTGTATGCAGAACGGAAAGTTTGTGCTTTTATGCAAAATAGGATTGGACCGAACCGGGTTGGTAAATGGGGTATCTTTCAAACCATTGCCGACCTGATTAAACTGCTGATGAAGGAGCTAATTCCAATTCGCAAATCAGATCCCTTGCTTTTCAATCTGGCACCATTTATTGTTATCATTTGCTCTTTTCTTGCACTGGCTGCTCTACCTTATGCCAAAGGACTTCAGGCGATTGATTTTAATATTGGTGTATTTTATGTAATGGCTGTATCGTCGCTCAGCGTAGTTGGTATTTTAATTGCCGGCTGGTCGAGTAACAGCAAATATTCACTGATTGGAGCCATGCGTAGCGGAGCCCAGATTGTTAGTTATGAGCTTTCAGTTGGTCTTTCATTATTAGCCATTGTAGTATTTTCAGGAACAATGCAGCTTTCAGGAATAGTTGAAAGTCAGGCTAATGGATGGTGGATTTTTAAGGGACATATACCGGCATTCATTTCTTTTATTGTATTCCTGATTGCCAGTACAGCTGAAATTAATCGTGGACCCTTTGATTTGGCAGAAGCTGAATCGGAGTTGACTGCAGGTTTCCATACAGAGTATTCAGGAATTAAATTCGCCTTTTTCTTCCTGGCTGAATACATGAACATGTTTATTGTTGCTGCATTGGGTGCAACAGTATTTCTGGGCGGATGGATGCCATTCCATGTTGGAAACTGGGTAGGATTTAACCAGATCATGGATTATATACCCTCATTGGTTTGGTTCATTGTCAAAACCTTTTTCATCATTTACCTAATTATGTGGGTTAAATGGACATTTCCACGTTTGAGAATTGACCAGTTATTAACACTGGAGTGGAAATATCTTTTACCAATCAGTTTGGTCAACATTGTATTCATTGCCTTTATCGTCCTGATAGGCTGGCATTTTTAATATAAATAGCGGAAAATGAATAGTATTATAGAATATTTTACCGACATATTTAAAGGGATTTCGTCATTATGTGCAGGTTTGCGCATAACCGGGAAATACTTTATAAGCCCCGGTTCAATTGTTACCCAGCAATATCCGGAAAACCGGGCAACATTGAAAATGGAGGAACGCTTCAAGGGTGAAATCATCATGCCTCATGATGAAAACAACCTGCATGCCTGCACTGGTTGCGGAATTTGCGAGATGAACTGTCCAAATGGGTCTATTGAAATTATAACTGATCGGGTTGCCAATGCTGAAGGGAAACTGGAAAGGGTAATCGATAAGCACATTTATCATCTTTCGATGTGTACATTCTGCGGACTGTGTGTGAAAACCTGTCCCTCAGATGCACTGGCATTTGGTCAGAAATTCGAGCATGCTGTATTTGACCGGAATCATCTCACCAAGGTTTTGAATCAACCTGGTTCGAAACTTAGAAAGGAGGCTAAATAATGAATGTATTCATGTTTTATATGTTTTCAGGGATAATCCTGATTTGTTCGCTATTGTCGATCACCACCCGAAGGATATTGAGAGCGGCCGTTTACCTGCTTTGCGTTCTACTTGCTACTGCTGGTCTGTATTTCATGTTGAATTACCAGTTTATGGCTGCAGTTCAACTCACTTTATATGCAGGTGGTATAGTGGTTCTGATTATTTTCAGTATTCTGTTAACACATCATATAACACATCGTTTCAAACATCCTGACATTACAAAATTACTGATGGGTATTGGATCCGCAGTTGTTGGAATAGGATTGGTACTTACAACCATACTCTCCCACTCTTTTCATGCGGGAACAACTCCGGAACTGCCTGTTGATATGACTGTGATAGGAAATCAATTGCTTAGCACCGGGAAAAACGGATATGTTTTACCGTTTGAGTTAATCAGTATTTTGTTACTGGCAGCTATGATCGCAGCAATTGTAATTGCAAAAAAGGAAAAAAATAAAAACTCAGAGATATGATTCAGGGAATTCCTCTAGAACACTTTTTAGTCGTAAGTACGATTATGTTTTTTATCGGAGTTTGCGGATTCATTATTCGCCGCAATCTGATTACGATGTTGATGGCCATTGAACTCATCCTGAATTCGGTCAATATCAATTTCGTGGTTTTCAACCGCTACCTTTATCCCGATCAATTGCAGGGTCAGTTCTTTTCACTGTTCATTGTTGGTATCGCAGCTGCCGAAGCATCGGTTGCCATCGCTCTGATCATCAATATTTACAGAAACATGAAGAACATTGAAGTTGAAAATGTAAATGAAATGAAATTCTAAAATTTAAGAGCAATGACAGGATATACATATACTGTATTCATTATACTGATCCCGCTGGTAATGTTTTTGGTTATCGGTTTACTGGGAATGAAATGGAAACCAATCGTCTCCGGAATATTGGGAACAATCGGGATGGGAATTTCCTGGACCCTTTCACTAATAACCGCAGGCAGCTATTTCTTTGGTGTCCATGGCACTGAAGGATTTCAAACTATAATTCCTTTCGAAATTAAGTGGCTTCAATTTACCGAGACCCTGATTATTAAGATGGGCATTCTGCTTGATCCTATTTCAGTGATGATGTTGGTTGTGGTAACCACCATTTCGTTTATGGTTCATATATACAGTTTGGGCTATATGAAAGGCGAAGGCGGTTTTGCACGATTCTATGCATTTTTATCACTGTTTACTTTTGCAATGCTTGGTCTGGTTATTGCAACCAATATTTTCCAGATGTATATTTTCTGGGAATTGGTGGGTGTTAGTTCTTTCCTTTTGATTGGATTCTACTATCAAAAACCATCTGCTGTTGCAGCTGCAAAGAAAGCATTTATAGTTACCCGTTTCGCAGATTTAGGATTCCTGATTGGTATCCTGATACTATCGTTCGTTACCGGAACTTTTGATTTTGCTAAATTGACTCAACCCGGAACAACAATTTTCGCAAGTGCTGCATCAATGAGTTTTATGGGTATTTCAGCAATGACCTGGGCTATGACGCTGATGTTTATTGGTGGTGCAGGTAAATCGGCTATGTTCCCGTTACACATATGGTTACCCGATGCAATGGAAGGTCCAACTCCGGTTTCGGCTTTAATACATGCTGCAACTATGGTTGTTGCCGGTGTATTTCTTGTTGCCCGTATGTTCCCCGTGATACATTTTCAAGCCCCTGCCACCCAGGAATTAATTGCTTATGTTGGTGGATTTACTTCACTGTTTGCCGCGGTAATTGCCATTACACAATATGATATTAAACGTATTCTGGCTTTCTCGACCTTGTCGCAACTTGGTTATATGATGTTGAGTCTTGGTGTTTCCGGATATGGTGGCGAAGAAGGATTAGGATACATGGCTTCCATGTTCCACCTATTTACACACGCCATGTTTAAAGCATTGCTTTTCTTAGGCGCAGGTTCAATTATTCATGCTGTTCATTCAAATTTAATGCAGGATATGGGGGGGTTACGGAAGTATCTTCCGATTACTCACATTACTTTTCTGATTGCATGTTTGGCTATTTCTGGTATTCCACCATTCGCCGGATTTTTCAGTAAAGATGAAATTTTGGTGGCAGCTTTGGAGCATAACAAATTATTGTTTGCCGTTGAGTATATCGTTGCCGGGCTGACCGCTTTCTACATGTTCCGTCTGTATTTCGGGGTCTTCTGGGGAAAAGATCAGCATTACCATCACACACCACATGAGAGTCCGATGACCATGGCTATCCCATTGATGTTCTTGGCATTCATGTCTATCATCTCAGGATTTTTACCATTCCACAATTTGATAACATCAGATAAAATGGGTTTTGAAACTCATACAGACCTGATGGTTGCTATTCCTTCTGTACTGATTGGTGTAGTCGGAATTGCAATGGCATGGATACTATATAAAAAGGAAAGCGTTGTTCCAGCTAAATTGGCTAAAAGCTGGGGTATTTTATATACCGCGACATATAACAAATTTTATTTCGACGAATTCTATTTATTTGTTACCCGGAAGATCATCTTTAACTATATATCACGCCCAATTGCATGGTTCGACCGTCACATCATCGACGCTTTTATGGTTGGAATCGGCTTGACAACTGAAAAAATATCGTATCAGATCAAGGGTATGCAATCAGGCCAATTGCAGCATTATGCTTTTGCGTTCGTTGCGGGTACATTAGCATTAGCGCTTTCAATGATTTATTTGTTGATGTAAAAAATTAGAAAAAAGGAATACGGAAAAAGAAAAACAGGAACATCGAAAGTCTTTTCCTCTTTCCTCCTTGCTTTTTGAAATGAAGAATTAAAAAATATATCAGAATATGAATATTCTAACTTTATTGGTCTTAATCCCGGTTCTCACTATGATCGGAGTCCTTTTTACCAAGGATTATAAAGGTGCCCGTATGGTTTCGGCAATCGGAATGGGAATAGAACTTATAGCAACAATTTATCTGGTGCTTGCTTACCTTGCTGCACGAAAAACCGGAATGATGCACGAGATGCTATTTACTTCTGACTTCATGTGGTACCCTAGCTTGAACATTCATTTTGCTTTCGGTGTCGATGGAATTGCTGTCGCTATGATTGGACTTACTTCAATTGTGATATTTGCAGGTATTTTTGCTTCCTGGGAACTTCAATTCCTGACAAAGGAGTTTTTTGTATCGCTCATATTACTTGTTACAGCAGTTTACGGGTTCTTTATTTCACTCGACCTGTTTACCATGTTCCTTTTTTACGAATTGGCTCTTATTCCAATGTATCTGCTTATTGGTCTCTGGGGAACAGGGCCTAAAGAAAAATCGGCAATGAAACTTACTTTGATGTTGATGGCAGGTTCTGCTTTGATTATGGTTGGTATTTTAGGTCTTTATTACAATTCTGCTCCTGGTGGAGGTCCACTTACTTTTAATATTATTGAAATCTCCAAAATAAATATACCGGTTGCTGCACAGCGCTTCTTCTTTCCTTTCGCTTTTATTGGATTTGGAATACTTGGAGCTTTATTCCCATTCCATACCTGGTCACCTGATGGTCATGCTTCGGCACCAACCGCAGTTTCAATGCTTCATGCCGGAGTATTAATGAAACTGGGAGGATATGGATGCTTTCGTGTAGCAATGTTCCTGATGCCGCAAGCTGCACAAGAAATGGCATGGATTTTCATTATCCTGACAACAATTAGTGTGGTTTACGGAGCATTCAGTGCTATTTGGCAAAACGACCTTAAATTCATCAATGCATACTCTTCCGTAAGCCATTGCGGATTGGTTATTTTTGCCTTGCTGATGATGAATCAAACAGCTATGGACGGAGCAATCCTTCAAATGATTTCTCACGGTTTGATGACAGCCCTTTTCTTCGCCTTGATTGGAATGATTTATGGACGTACCCACACCCGTGACATCCGGGAAATGGGCGGATTAATGAAAGTAATCCCATTTCTTGCAGTGGTTTATATGATTGCAGGGTTTGCTTCATTGGGTCTTCCCGGATTAAGCGGTTTCGTGGCAGAAATGACTGTTTTTGTCGGATCATTTCAACATCATGATATGTTTCATCGCGTAGTTACGGTAATCGTTGCTTCTTCGATCGTTATTACAGCTGTATATATTTTAAAAGTCGTTGGAATGTTGCTTCTTGGTCCTTTGAAGGATCAGCATCATGCACATTTGGACGACGCCAAATGGTATGAGAAACTGAGCACAGTTACACTTGTGTTGGCTGTTGCAGCCATTGGTATTGCACCACTTTGGCTATCTGATACCATTGTTGCAAGCTTAAAACCGATAGTTGAACGTTTGGCAATGGTCATTCCTTTTTAAATTGAATCAATAAAATAATACCGAAAAAATATGGATCTCGGACAATTTATACTCATGCGCCACGAATTGCTGCTCACGATAGCAGCACTCGCCATTCTGGTTGCTGAAATCTTTACCAGCGAAAAAAACAAATCGAAAATCATCAATTTTACATTGGTACTTTTCGCTTTGGTAACCTTCATTGGTTTTATTCCTGGACAAACCGGTAATTTATTTGGTGGATCATTCCAATCGAGCCAACTGACCGTTTTGATGAAAAACGTTCTTAATTTGGCTGTACTGATTGTTTTTCTTCAAGCCGAAGGATGGTTACGGAAACCAGAAAATGCTGATAAAATCAGTGAATATTTTATCCTTACGTTATCAACACTTATTGGTATGAACTTCATGATTTCATCTGGCGACTTTCTGACCTTTTACATTGGACTCGAAACTGCAACTATCCCAATTGCCGGGTTGGCAGCTTTCGACAAATACAAAAGTCAATCAGCCGAAGCAGGTATAAAATTAATCCTGTCCTCTGCCCTATCTTCAGGAATTCTATTATTTGGACTTTCGATGATTTACGGTACTACCGGATCAATCTATTTTGCTGATATCGCAACCAAAGTTCAACCAAATGCGCTTATTGCACTTGGATTTGTATTCTTTGTGAGCGGTATGGGTTTCAAAATATCGCTGGTGCCTTTCCATTTCTGGACTGCTGACGTTTACGAAGGTGCACCAATCAATGTGACTTCATACCTTTCGGTAGTTTCAAAAGGTGCCGCAGCATTTATCTTCACCATTGTTCTGTTCACTGTTTTTAAAAATATTGTGGAACTGTGGAAACCTATGATTTATACGCTTGCTGTATGTACCATGACAATTGGTAACCTATTTGCAATGCGTCAGAACAATATCAAACGATTTCTGGCCTTTTCATCGGTTGCACAGGCCGGTTTTATCCTATTGGGTATTCTGGGTGCCGGTGAGCTTGGAATGACTGCAATTGTTTATTTCGTGCTTGTTTATGTTTTCACCAACCTTGGAGCATTTGGCGTTGTAGCTGCAATTCACAATGCCTCAGGTGTTGAGACTATTTCAGGATACAAGGGATTATACCAAACAAATCCTAAGCTTGGTTTGCTGATGACTATTTCATTATTCTCTTTGGCGGGAATTCCACCAATTGCTGGTTTCTTCGGAAAGTTTTTCTTGTTTACAGCAGCAGCCGGAAGCGGTTATTATATTCTGGTTTTGATTGCTGTATTGAATGCTACTATCTCACTTTATTATTATTTACTGGTGATAAAAGCCATTTTTATAGAAAAGAATGAGCAACCTATTCCTGAATTTCGGAGTTCAAATGCAATGCGAATTGCATTAGTGATGTGTATTTCAGGTGTGTTTATTATCGGTTTTGCCAGCGGAATATTCGAATATATCCGAAGCATCAGTAAATTGTTTTTAAACTAAAATACGACCTTAAAAATGTCACTCAATAAAGGAAAACATATCGTAGAAGCAATTGATGGAATTCGTTGCTCTGTTGTTGAAAAAGGAGTTTCTCTGAAACGAACTGAATTTCTGACAAAGTTGCTTGAATTAAATGGATATACCGTAAAATCAGTTGCCGAAGGTGACACCTTAACATTTGAAGTTGGTGTTACTGACTTGCTTTTCAATCCAGTTATCGACGTTTATGAACGTCATATGAAAACAATTTCGGGTAAGAAGATTACTCCGGCTTATTGGCTTCAGGAATCAGACAAGGAGACCGAAGCGGAGGTGAATTACTGGAATTTTAAAAATTAACGGGAAATATTAAGAGGGAGTTCAAAAGACTCCCTCTTAAATTTTAACACTTAATTTAGAATATTTGAAAAAGCATCTTATTTAACATTAAAAAAAGAATAATCACATCTGGATTAAATGTTTTATCTGAGTGCTATACGATATAATCAATCATCCTGTTTTTATTATCCTGAAGTTTCAATTACCTTCTTTTCGGATCAGGATGAATATTTGTCGATTGTGGTATAATCCGAAACATCTCCAGCCTATCCTTAACTCTGGCTTTTACTGTTTTCCTGTATTACGTATTATAGAACCATCATTTCTGAAGAAACCTAAAAAGTCCTGAATGTTGTTTTGTCCCAATTATCGTGTAATTCTAATTGCAGATAAAGTTCGGCCATTTGTTCGTTGTGGTCAATACGTGAATTCACTAAGATATTGGAAACAAAAAAATGGGTGATTTCACCCATAGACATTTGAGAAAGTTAGTGATATCAAGGAAAACAAAAGAAAGAAATTTTCAGAAAATGGATGTAAAAGAAATTGAGATTAGAATGTTTTCTAATTTTCAAAGCTGGTGATCAAAATGGAGTATATTTCAATTTAAGGTTTGGAATGAATAGAGGAAACAATGATAGGTATAAGCCTATTTCAAGAAAAGAAAATCAATCAATTGAAAAGTCAGAACGTGCAGGTAGTTGAGGAAGTCAAGAAAAATATGAATGGCGGAAATGAATTGCTTAGTGGTAACTTTGAGTCAATTGCTGTCAGGAATTGTAAAGTGGAATGTTGTGCCTTTCCCTTCTTCACTTTTAACACAAATCTTTCCATCGTGCTTTTCAATAAATTCTTTGCACAGCAACAAACCAAACCCGGAGCTGGGTTCACCATCTGTTCCAGGTCTGTTAGATTTTACATCGAACTGAAACAAATTATCAACCATTTTCTGGCTCATTCCTATACCTGTATCCTGAATAGCTATCTCAACATAATTATGACAAGTTTTTGCCGAAAGATTTACCTTTCCTCCATTTGGTGTAAATTTCATGGCATTTGAAACCAAATTACGAATGGTGGATGCGATCATATTCTTATCTGCATAGACTTCCAGGTCTTCAGGTACAGAATAATCAATCTCAATCTTTTTAGCATTTGCCGATTCCAGAATGGATTCTATAATTTCCACAACCTTAGCCCTCAATAAAAATTTTATCGGCTCAAAATTAATCAGGCCCCGCTGAAGCAGTGACCACTCTAAAAGGTTTTCAAGCAATTTAAAAAGGTTATCAGCAGAATTTTTCATTCCAACGGCCATTTTCTGTATTTCATTGAGGGTAAAACTATTTAAGTCTTCTGCCATCATTTCAGTTAGCCCCAGAAATGCAACCAAAGGACTTCGTAGATCATGTGCAATGATGGAAAAGAATTTATCTTTTTCGATATTCAGATTATTTAGCTCATTGTTTTTCAACCTGATACGTTCCTCGTCCTGCTTCTTGACTGTGATATCGCGAGCCTCAACTATTAGTACATTCTTCCCAAAATATTTGCCATTATTGGCAATCACTTCCATTAGAAAAACTTCACCGTTTTTACGTTCGGCCCAAAACTCAAATTGTACAGGAATTCCGTTAGTGATTACTATATCTAACCTATTTCGGATTTCATCAAGATTGTTACGTCCCTGGGCAGCAACTAACGTCAATGGTTGTCCTACAAATTCATCTTTTTGACGCTGATACATTGTTTCGGCACCATTGTTCACATATACGAAATTCCAGCATTCGTCTAAAATGCAGATGGCTTCCGATACCGTATTTAATATGTTCTGATAGCTTTCCTTTGCCATGTTCAGCTCAAACTCTGCTTTGTTTTGTTCTGTAATATCGCGCATTATCGACAGTACTTCATTTTCACCGCAGGGCACATACCTCGATTCAAAATATATTAACCCATCCCCGGTTTGCATATGGTAAGTTGAATATTCGGGGTTTCCGGTTGTTAACACTTTTTTAACCTTCTCCCGGGTTTTAATCAAAACTTCGCGAGGTAGAATTTCGTCAATAACTTTGCCGAGGAATAAGTCAGGGTCAACCAGCAGTTGATTGTGTGTCTCTGAATGAAAGTCGACAATTTTGTATTTGGAATTAAAAACGAACATCAGGTCGGGGTTTGCCTTCAGCAATGCATCATTTCGTTCAATCCGGTTCTTAAGTTCAGCTTCAACGCGCTTCTTTGCCGTGATATTCCTCATTGAACCGAGTCCAACGTATTCGCCTTTCAGTTTCACCAACTTTACATTAACCTCTACATCAACCAGATATCCATCATTGTGGTAGATCTTGGTGTCAAAGTTGCAGATTTCCTTGTGCAGAAAAACATTTTCGAGTTGTTTTCGAAAGTTCATTCCACATTCATCGGGCAAAAAATCGTTTATCGACCTGCCGATAACTTCTTCAACATTATACCCAAGCATCTTTCCCACGCTCCTGTTGATGAATAGTTGTTTTCCGAACCGATCCATAACGAAAATAATATCCAGGGTGGATTGCGTGATTACCCTGTAGTTTTCTTCACTCTCGCGAAGCGTTTCCTCAGTATATTTTTGTCTGGTGATATCACTGATGATCAATACAGCATTTTCCACTTCTCCATGAGTAATTACCGGCGAAAGCCTTGATAAATACCAACGTATCTCCTGATTAGTTCCCAAAGCCCGCGACTGATAATTTTGGGGCAATCCTTCGCTGAAAACATTTTCAAGCGATTGCTTCATCAACTCGTGGTATTCGGGCAGTGTCCAGTCACGAAAATTCCGGCCAACAATTTCATCTTTCGTATAACTTAAAAAAGCACGACTGGTGTACAAAATGTTACCCAGATTGTCCAGCTTGATAATAATGTCGGCGGCATTGTCGGTTATGGTCCGTAACATTTCTTCGCTTTGGGCCAGTGCTGCCTCGGTATGCCTATGCCGTAATGATGCCGCAGCCAGGCTCACAAAATTTTCAAGAACCTCCATTGGCGGATCTGGTTGAGTCTGGCTCAGGGCAAGTAACGAGGTGCCATACAGTTTTCCTTCGACCTTATAAGCCACGCGGATAAAACGGTCGGCCATGAGCAATGCCTGAACTGTTTTGCCAACCGAATCAGGAATGATACCCAAAGAAATGTCATTCAGCGACTTACCCATTCCAATCGGGTTATTCATCAGTTCATAATGGATGTATTCGGTTAACGAGGAATGTATCTTATGAGTTTTTATTTAGGAAATTCATCAGGATTTCAAGCACATCCGATTCCATCTCAATATGTTTTGCGTTCAGAGTTCTGCTTTTACCGTCATATTCCGAAAAAACGACCCCGATTGCACCGGTTAATTCCTTGATCCATCTGGTGATGAGGACTCCCATGTCGTCTTCGAGCCTCAGACCCAACAATTCGATGGAAAACTGATTGAGCTTTAATAATGCTTCGTTCTGAGAGGCCAAAGCCCTTTCGACAAGCTTCTGTGTGCTGATATCGCGTACAACCGAAACCAACAGATTACCATCCTGTGAGGCTGTAACAAAAGACGATATTTTAACCATCAAATCCGAACCGCTCAGACTTGTCATTCGCTGTTCATAAACCTGCCTTTGCCAATATGGCCATTTGTTGATGCAACTTGTCAGTTTGTTTTCGAGGATGATTAGCGATTCAGGAGTTCTGCTATGCTTGGGAACCAGCTTAAAAAGAACATCCCAGATTTTGAAACCCATTGCATCAGATTGTCTGATGTCAGTGAGTTTCTCCATCATAGTATTCCAGCTGATTATTCGTCCTTGGCTATTGAAAATATAGATGCCAACCGAGGATAGCTCGATGATGCTCAAATATTCTTCCTCGCTCAGAATTGAATTCTCATCCAGGTCAAACTGTTTGTCCTCCTCAATTAACTTTTCGAGGTACAGTGCCCTTGATCTCAGTTCCTGAATTATTGGCTGGCCATTGTTCATAAATAGCTTCTGTATATGGCTGTTATTGAAAAATTAAAGTTACAATTTCATTAGTGAACGAATAAAATATATTTTTACTGACATAATATAAACTTCCCTCTTTTAAAAAAACGGCATTCCAAAACCAATATTTGGAAACCTTTTTTGATATCGGTATTTGCTGATGCACATTCCGGTTCAATGTCATACCGCTGAGCCCAAACTTTTAGATCAAAATCCAGGTTGGAAACATCCCCACGAACTACTCCGTTAAAGGAATTTTAAAACGGTGTACCTGTTCCAAATCTTTTACGAACAATATATATATTCCGGCTTTTATGTCAGGAGTCCGAATTATATTCATGCTCCCTGCGTCAAGGTTCTTCACCAGCACAACCCTTCCATTTATATCATATAAAGTTGCTACAGCCCGGCTGTCAATGTTTCCCTTAACGCGAATTTCACTGCTTTCGGCTGAATAAGCGCTTAAATTATCCCCTGATGCTTCAGTCGTATTAACCCCAATGGATTCAATTTGAGTCACCAATATAACAACCTGTTGAATGTCAAAGCAGTCTGAACCTTTAAGGGTACCTTTGATATAATATGTACCTGAGCTTGTTTTCTTCGGAGTATGAAAAGGAATAGTGGCTGCTTCATCCATCCAGTAAGTAAAGTCTAAGCCAGGAGTGCTGCCTGCGGTAATTTCATCTGCTGTAAGATCAACAGTTGATGGCGAGATGACCATAATCGGATTTGTAACTTTTACTACCGGGGCCTCTGGCTGTGCATTAATCGATAGTTTGACAGATTGTGGAGAAACACAACCAGTTGCATTTTTAGCTGTAACATAGTAATTGCCGGAAGATAATCCAGTAAATATACCGTTTGAATTAGTGTAGGTAGTCCCGTTGATGCTGTAAGTCAACCCTGATCCTGTTGGAGCAGTGACGGTTATTGTACCTGTTGCAACGGCACAGTTCGGCTGCAATGTTGCAGATGCTGTTGGTGTTGCAGGGGCCAGTGGCTGACTATTAATGGTTACATTGGTTCCTGAGGAGACACAGCCTGCTGCATTCTTTGCTGTAACAGCGTATGTACCTGCCGGTACAAGGGTGAAGATTCCGTTTGAATTGGTATAGGTTGTTCCGTCGATGCTGTAAGTCATCCCTGATCCTATTGGAGCAGTAAAGGTTATTGTACCTGTTGCAATGGCACAGGTTGGTTGCAATGTTGCAGATGCTGTTGGTATTGCAGGGGCCAGTGGCTGACTATTAATGGTTACACTGGTGCCTGAGGAGACACAGCCTGCGGCACTCTTGGCTGTAACAGAGTATGCTCCTGCCGGTACAAGGGTGAATATTCCATCCGAATTAGTGTAGGTAGTCCCGTTGATGCTGTAAGTCATCCCTGTTCCTGTCGGAGCTGTTACGACTATCGTTCCTGTTGTTGTAGAACAGGTTGGTTGTACGGCCACACTTGCAGTTGGGGCTGCCGGAGCATCAGGAACAGGATTTATTGTTAATGGAGTTGCAAGTGATGTACAACCTGTATTTATATTGGTTGTAGTTACAGCATAGGTTCCAGGATTCAGACCAGCAAAGGTTGCTGTTGCATTTCTTACTGCTGCTACTGACGGAGTAATCCCTGTCAGGGTATAGCTAACATTCGTACCTGTCGGAGATGTTACGACTATCGTCCCTGTTGGTGTTGTACAGGTTGGTTGTGCGGTCACACTTGCTGTCGGTGCTGCCGGAGCATCAGGAACAGGATTTACTGTTATTGAAGTTGCCTGTGATGTACAACCTGTTGTTGTATTGGTTGTAGTTACAGCATAGGTTCCAGGATTCAGACCAGCAAAGGTTGCTGTTGCATTTCTTACTGCTGCTACTGACGGAGTAATCCCTGTCAGGGTATAGCTAACATTCGTACCTGTCGGAGATGTTACGACTATCGTCCCTGTTGGTGTTGTACAGGTTGGTTGTGCGGTCACACTTGCTGTCGGTGCGGTTGGTAGTGTCGGGCCAGTCAAACTTGCATTAACGCCACTTGCCGAAATATTGCCACCTACCGTAATCGTTAAATTATTGTATATTCCGGCCGATGCTGTAATCGTAGCAGCATTGGCTGAAACAGCAATATTGGGAAAGCTCCCTCTGTCATAATTAATCGTGTAGGTTCCATCAGGCACATTGGTGAAAGTTAATGGGATACTTCCGTTTCCGCCACAGGTCACAGGATTTATAATTGTTCCAACAGCAAGTGTTGATGATGTCTGGCATGACCCGGATACCGAACCATTGATATAGAAATTGGATTTTGGTGAATCGTCTAGTGTGATGGCAGAAGGATCGGTATATTCGCAGTAGGACCCACTTGTATACCAGGTGAGTGCAGCTGGACCTGATATATATTTAAATATCACATCAAGAATCGAGCTTCCATCAGGAAGAGTAATTGCATTTTCGCCACCTGTCCAACTTAATATTAACCGATGTATCCCATTGCCTCGATTTGTATCATTGATATTATACAAACCAGTTAAGGAAGGATTCTTAATCCATGAATTAGCCTGAATCTGAAGCTTTGTATAGTCATATTCCAGGTCAAGGTAAAAACTACCGATCGTGTTGAACCCGGTAACCGTAATGGGAACTGTTATATTTTGACCAGGAATGGCGTTGCAAATTTTTTGCACTGTGGTTACAGGTGCATTCGCGGCATTTAGATTGAATGATAGAAACAGAAATACCCCCATGAGGAGGAAATGTTGTAATACTCTTTTGCGTTCTTGAGTTTTCATATCTTTTTTTAATATGTTCTCGTGTCGAATAGACTAGTCAGACTTTAATCGATGCTTATCAAAGCATGTGTAGTGTGATTCTGTATTTTGAAAGGTTATTTCCAGAATTATTCTATTCGAAATTTTAGTTGTGAAACATCGTGTTTTTGAGTCTTTATTGATTTGGTTTCTATTACTACAAAGACTAAAAACAATGATTTGATAAAGTCATGAATACAGAATAAACCTTCTTAAGCATAAATAAAGAAAGGAGAGAGAGGCAAGACGCCCCCCTCTCCATTTCAGATATTGATTATTTAAGAACGCTAAGTTTAACATTACCAGTCATGTCCACGTTTTGGTTAGTCAACCTAAGCTTGGCAATGTAAATACCTGGCATTAAGTTGTTACCGTCCATCCGGATGGAATAATCACCGGCATTCTGGTTGGCATCAACCAAGGATTTCACTAGCTGCCCGAGGCTATTGTAAACATGGATGGTTACTTTACCCTGAACCGGAAGTGCGTAAGAGATAGTTGTCGAATTTTTGAATGGATTCGGATAGTTGCTAAGAGACAAACCATCGTTTGAAGCTGAATTAAAAATGCCTGTTAAGCCGTTACTTACCTGAGCTACAAACAATCTAGCATCTTGAATCACATCATAATTACCATTTGCCAATTCATTTAACGGATCAAACTTCATTGCGAATTCCATGGTTTGACCAACTGTAAAGGCATTGGTAGATTTGAGTTTCAAGGTAAGTAAATTACCATTTTCTGTAACATTAACTGGTGTTGAAGAATACCAACCTAATGTCATCAAATTGTCATTTACCGCCCATACAACAGGATCAGAACTGCCGTTTACCCGAACATCCTGAATATTTACCAATCCTGCTGGAATTTCGAGGGTCATTGAAATAGCGCCTACCTGCATAGCCGAAGCGGCACGGATTGGCAATTCAAATTCCTGATTGGCGACTGCATTCATTGTGCTGTTATTGGCCAGTTCCATCGACCAGGTAGCCGATTTTAATGGGTCTGGAACCAAGCTACCATTGTAGTCACCAGTACACATAGCATAGAGGTCAAAGTTTGATACATTTCCGTTGATTGCAACTGTGATATTGGTTGGCCAAGGTTTGTTATCAAAAGGATCATTACTGTATGGATTACCATTATCTTGGATTGTTTCAGCTTTCTTCCAGTATGACCAAGGAGCTCTAGCAAATGTAATTTTCTTTACATAGCGATTTACAATCGACTGTGCATCAGCAGATGTAATAAAATTGTTGTTTGTGCCATCTCCAGCCATGAATTTAACCTGCTCGATCGAACCAAAGTTTACAGACCATGCATTAACCTGAGCAGCATCGGTAGCGTTGATACCTCCAACATCTTTGTTATTGTTTGTTACTGCGATGGTGTAAGTTCCGGGACACAAATTAGCAAATGAATAAGCTCCGTTTGCATCTGTGATGGTAGTAACATTATCGCCAGGAGTGAGTTGGAGTGTAACATTGCCCATTGGAGTTTTAGCAGAATTGTTATACTTCATGGTTCCACTGAGGATGCTTTTGGTTACAGTGTAAGTGTAGGTCCAGTACGCTTTGGTTGTTCCATCACAAGCAGTATAACTATAGGTCCAAACAACTGTTCCTTCGCATTCTGGTGGAATGGTTGACCCAACTAAAACAGCATGAACAGTCCTTCCGCAAGCATCTTGAATATCTTTCGGTGCAGCAGGTCGTACTGCCTGAGCTGGTCCGGCAACGGTTGAAGCGCCAAGTTCTGGAACTGTTAAACCGCCTGAATATACCACACGATAGGTATAAGTCCAGTTTGAAACTGTATTGTTACAAGAGGTATAGCTATAGGTCCAAACAACATCACCATTACAACTCGGTGCAGGATCATGACTTACAAACACACCATTTACTGTATTTCCACAACCATCCATAACCGAAGGTACAGTTGGTGCTACCTGTGATGCTGAAGGACAAGATACTGTTGAACTTCCTGCTGTTGGCATAACTAATGCCGGAGGAGCAATGGTATACGTGTAAGTCCAAGGTGTAGTTAAACCAGAGCAATCAGTATAGTTGAAAGTATAAGTTCTGGTACCGGCACAAGTTAAAGGACTTGGAGAATCAACAGTAGATGCCAAAACAGGTGTGATATTATTTCCGCATACATCTTTTACTACAGGTACAGGACTCATGTATGTCTTAAAGACTAAATCATAATCAGGCCACTGATTCCAAGCATAAGTTGGTGAACAGCCTGAAGTGCAACCATCCATAGCAACGCCACCGGGATATACATCCGGATGCATACATAAGAGGCCTAACTGATTATATGTAAAAGCAGTAAGCCAGAATGTATATTGCGTACCTGCAGTCAGGTAAGGGGCATAGTTCTGGTCAATGTTCAGAGATTGCCAGTCAATTGCGGTTAAAGAATGACTTCCGGTATAAAGTAATTTACCGGTAATGCCATTCCCCTGGTAAATTTGGAGGGTGAAGTTCTGAGCTCCAGCCAGACTTGCAACTTTTAAATCAAGCTGATTTAACCATCCTGAGGTTCCGCAAGTAAATGATTGTCCGATTGAAGTAAAATCAGTCCAATTTGGAGAAGTCAAATCAGTTGCAACCTGCAATTGCTGCTGATCAACAACTGTTGGAAATAACGTTGGAGCTATTGCACTTGAGATACAAGCTACTGTTTTGGCTCCATTATCTGGAACAACAGGTGCTGTGGTGTGAGCAATGGTGTAGGTATAAGTCCACACAAATTGTTTTCCGGCACAATCTACATAATTGTAGGTAAAGGTTTTTGTACCATTACAACTTGGACCTTCACTTACCACAGGTGTTGGTGCAGGAATAACGACTCCACAAACATCTTGTACAACTGGCAAAGTTATTGGAGCAAGAGCAGCCGAGGCACACTCAACTGGGCTTCCAGTAATTGATACCGGACCGCCAACTTCTGCTGGAGCTGTGGTACGAATGATGTTATAAGTATATGCCCAAACCAGTGTCTGACCTATTTTATCAGTGTAAGTATAGGTGTAGATTTTAGTTCCTGTACAACCTGTCATAACACCTGACTCTACTGGTCCTGTTGGCGTAAGTTGAGTACCGCAAGCATCTTTTACAATAGGAAGAGTTGGAACAACTGCTGATGTTACACATTCAACAGTGCTGCTAATACTTGCAAGTGGCAGAACTTCTGCTGGTCCGGATGGAGTATTCAGAAGAGTCATTGCTGCATCTTTATACCAAGGAATAAATTCAACATTCCCGATCACCTGATCACCTGTACCGCAGGTATTCTTTGGTGAGTTCTTAGGACCTGAAGCATTACCCCACCAGTTTGGACTTGCATCGAAAAGTAAAGCTGAAGCATTTTCCAAACCTGCGGTTGAATTGCCAGATATGTTATTGTTTTCTGCCTTATTACCTGCACCAAGAGCATCGTTGAGGTATATGCCTTCGACATTCGAAACAATCGTATTGTTAAGAACTGAGTTATTAAGTACACCATCTTCAAGTTGAATACCGTTGCCATTGTTATGAAGGTTATTCAACTTCACAATTACATCATTGGCATTCATTGCAAGAGATATACCGGCATCACAAGTAGATACCTGGTTTTGTTCAATCACGATTCCAGCTTTTACCGGATCGTAAACCATAATACCAGCACTTCCCCAATCTTCTGTTGTGTAATGGCAAGCACTAATCGTATTCAGTTTTGCTGTTCCTCCGACTCCATGAATGAAAACGATACCGTTCGGAACATTGTTTGGTCCGATTGTACCTGGTCCAACCAAAACATTATCATGAATGTTTGCAGTTAAACCTGCACCCATTGCCTGAATACCGTTACGACCCCAATCGCTGATGTTTGTGTTTTTTACTTCAACCATCTGTGCTGCAGAAGTAGCACTCAAATCAATACCATAACTGCGGTCAATATATCCGGCAGTTTTGATTGAATTTACAGCCACGCCGTCAATGATTCCAGAAGATTCACCATACAAGATACCAGCCAAACGTTCAGCACCTGTTGGAAGACTAGTTACGGTAGTCCCGTCAATTTTCAGACCTGTTATTGTTACAGTAGGACTATTTTTAACCAGGATTGTAGAAGCCATAACTGTTCCTGGCCAGAATGTACCTGCAGGATAAGTGTATAGCGAACTCAATTGTGAAGCAGTTGAAGGCTTAATAATGGTGTTTGCAATTCCGGCTCCTTTCAAAGTCAGGCTTTTGCTGTCGATAACCACCTGTTCATCGAAGGTTCCGGCTGAAGCTAAAACCACATCACCAGTTTGCCCGATGGTTATATTCTCCTGAATTTTAGGAGAAATGCGGCGTGTTTCAGTATAGCCAGTTGCATCGGCATAAGAACGAACAGCAAAAGTTCCCTCATTTTCTAAGCTTACTACATGGTTGCCATAAGTGTTTGCAGTCCATATTTCATTCCAGTTGAGTTGGCTGTTATCATATCCACCAGCGTTACCGCGTGCAAGAATATAATTTTGTACTTCGGTATTATTAAATGCATTACCTGTTATCACGGCACCTCCAACCGGGTCAACTATCCATCCTTGAGCAGGACTGGCACCATTCCATCCACGGAGACATATTAAATATGGAGTAGCTATGCCAGTAAAGGTGTTCCCTGTAATTAAACGGCCACTAGCTAGACCAGTAGTACCAACGCCATTATTGATGGAAACCACAGCATTGTTAATGATATTATTTGTAATGCTATAGGTAACGATTGGATGAGTTGCATCCCAGCATCCCATATAAAAGGCACCATTGTCTGAAGATGTATTGATAAAACATTTATTGAATGTAAAAGTATCACCAACAACTTCAACGGTTTTGTTGCTAGAACCTGTATTGTCGCCAATCTTCAAACCTTCAAGTGTAACGCCGTTTGCCTGTACAAAAACTCCAGAAGGACCAAAATCAGCTGTAGAGTTGGTATTGAACAATACGGCAGCTTCTGAGGCTGTTGAAACTGGAGCATCACTGCTGTTGTATCCTTTAACTTTTAGGTTATCTTTATCAATGAACAAACCAAATTGATAGTCACCGGTGCCAAATACCTTCCGGTTTACGGCGGTTTCTATACCGTAGTCACCAGCTTTCACGTTGACCATGTCGCCAGCAATTGCTGCATCAATACCATATTGGATATGAGCTCCGGTTTCGGTAGGAGTTACATAAACATTACCAGCTTTAACATTTACAAAACCAGTTTTGGTATTATCATCAACATCGTGCCAAATTCTATCTTCAATATAAAAGAGCTGAGTTAAAGATGCCTTGGCCGGAGAAATGCCTTCGAATGTACAAGAGGAAGCATCAATATTATAATTTCCATCGATTGAAATCTGGTATCCTTTGGTCACAGGAGCTGAGGATAATGACCCAAATGTTTCGGCTCCTAAAGAAAGTGTACCGGTTACCCCAGTTGCATCATAATTCTGATCATTACTTGATAAAATATTTCCACCTGTTAAAGCTACAGCACCACTCTGATAAAGGAGGATACCACATGCACCCCAATCAGAATCATTACCTGTAAGATGAAATGAATTACCCGAGATTGTATTGCCAGAAATTGTAGCAGTCGCGCCACGACTAATCTGAACACCATTTTGTGCAGTAACATTTGTAGTTCCGGCACCGGTTATTGTATTACCTGTAATTGTAGCAGATGAACCGGCATTATCAACAACAATACCGCCTTTTTGATAACCAGTGATGATATTATTTGTAATGATTGCAGTACCTATTGTACTCCATGCGTTGCGTCCAATCTGAATGGCAACTCCATTTTGGCAACCGCCAAATGGATTGTCACGGATATCAAGAATTTGGTTGTTATGGATGTTGGCAAATGCACCATCCCTAACAAAAATACCCCGTCCCATTGATCCGCAGCCGGTAGGTCCAGGACCTTGAACTGTAAAGCCATTAATTTCAGCATTTACACCAGTTCCTTTAATTATTACAATGCTTGAAAGTGGATCTGCTGCAGCAGGTAAGGTTGAAGGAGCCTGAATAATAGCACCTGCTGATCCTGCCAAATGAATACTTTTAGCAATTGTTACTTGTTCCGGATAAGTTCCGGCAGCAACTGTAATGTGATTTCCATTAACAGTTTCTGTAGCATCCAAAGCTGCCTGAATAGTGCAATATTCCATGTGAGTATCGGTGTTTTTCACTGGTCTGTTAGGAATAGTCAAAGTAGCACCGTTGAAAATGCTGGTGTAGGTTGGTTCTCCGCCAGGTCCGGCATATTCACATTCTCCGGATACTGTGCTCCAAGATAAGCTGGTTGATGCACCTGAAACAGCAGAAGTAAGCAAATTGAAATGCAAAGTAAATAAGGTTACATCATCAGCAAGAGTTATTGAAGGGTCCGAAATACTTCCAAGAATAAATTGTCCGGAAGTTCCACTTGTAATGGCATCTTTTATTGCAGAGTTAAGTGTTACACTCTGATATGCCAAAACAGTTGGATCATAATTCATGGTAAGAGTAATAGCCCCTATTTCTTTAAAATCTTTTATAGTAACCGGTACATCAAAAGTACCGCAGGTGGATGAAGTTGGTGTGGCAATGGTTGTGATTGGGGTAGGATCTTTTTCTTCTAAATCAACGATCAATACATTACCATTTTTCAGGGTAATAATGATATTATCAAGGTATGAAACCATAGTTGCATTCCAACTACTTCCGGTTGCGAGAGAAATATATTTTACTGTTTGTACACCATAATCAATGCTTGTATTTGCTGTACCACCTCTAAGGGACCAATTGATAGCATTTGCCTGCAAATCGGAAAGAGTTGGAGCATTGTACCAACCTTGAGATCCATAATTAGAGTCAAAAAATGTCATCTGGTTTGCAGCAGCATTGGTAGTGTATGTACTCCATACATTATAAGGAGCATTGTATCCATTGTAATACATAGGTTCAGAGGTAAGGCGCTGACCATACCAAGTTGGCATTCCACCAGTATAAGGCATAGTATAAATACTCCAATAAAAGTCTAAATTTGAGCCGAACGGGAGTACTTTTTTTGTTGAAAACTGCAAACTAGCAATGTCATCAATGGTAAAAGTACCCAATGATGTCAATGGAAGATAGAGTTCCATCTTGCTTTTTGATTGGTCGTTTTTCCAGGCACCTGTGCCAATGGATTGTTCTGTGCTGGTTGCTATACCCCCAACACTTATTGCATCTGAAGCATAAAGCTTTACTTTGGTAGTGTTTGCCCAGCTACTCATCGTTGCCATAAGCAGCGCCACAAAAAGAAGTAAAAATTGTTTTTTCATAGTTTTTGGTTTAAGTTGAAATAAAAGCCCCAAAAGCGGGACAATAAATGAGCATTTGTGAAACTTCTTCATAGAAAATTGTTTTAAGTTTATATTGAATTATATAACTGAACTTGAACGATTAATACTGCTATTTCAACCCTTAAAAACCCATGTATAAAGCTTTAAATCCTCATATCGCCATCCAATTAAAGACACATTTATTTTATTTTAAGTCTTAAAATTCCAATTGTGTTTCAAAGTTCGCCCATCTGTTTACCTCAGTCAATACGTAAATTCACCGAAATATTAGAAACCAAAAAATGGGTGAAATCACCTATTGACTTTTGTAAAAGTCAGTGATATCAAGGAAAGTAAAAGGCAGTAATTTTCGAAAACCGGAGGAGAAAGGAATTGAAATTAGAATGGTTTCTAATTTTCAATGCAGGGTTTAAAATTAGAATTGGTTCTAATTTGGTGTTCAGGGGAATGGAATAAATTAAAATGTGGATTGGGTATCACAACCTTAGTTTCTGTTTTTTGAAACTCAGTAGCCAGTGAAATCGCTTTTAAAAAAGGAGAATATTTGGATGATTGAATATTTTGGCATTTCATTTTACCCCGAAGAGTCACCCACAAGTATGCCCCTTCAAAATGCTTGTTTGCAAAAAGACCATCGGTTAAATGGAATAATCGAAGCTCTGCCACTGTATGTCAAGCCGTATTTGGGTTCGGTATCGGTTGGGTATCCCTTGGGTATTCCTTTTCTATATCTGTACTATGACTGATCTATAGAAGTACTAAAATCTAGATCTTAGTACTTCTGCAAATCAATCATAGATTAATCATTGAAGAGGAAACCCCAAGCAATCCCCTCCAGGAACCCTTCCATGTAGGTCGAAAGCAGGTCAATTGTTTCCCTGAAGAATTTGTGAATGGATGAAGTGTTGGAGTCCGGAGTCAAGCATTTCATAGTTGAATCATAAAATCGGACTAGGCATGAACTCATTGGTAGGATAAAAATAAATATTTTATAGCAAAAAACGACTACTTGAAAAGAAGAAGTTATTTAAAGCATCAAAAAAGGGAAATAGACCAATGGCTGGACTGGATAATAGTTACTGATAAAAAATTCAGGAATGTTAAACATGATTTCCTTAACTTTGTAGCATTTCCAAAATCCATAAAACAAATTAACCGGGGCTTTGTCCCCGAATGTCACCGTCAGGACAACTGCCATCGATCATTAAATATCGAGCAGATTATTCCGAAGTGCGAAAATGATCACCTCTATCATATTGTTGGAGTTGGTCTTTTCCATTAACCTGGCGCGGTGCTTTTCGACGGTACGGTCCGAAATAGATAGTTTATCGGCAATGAGTTTAACCGGAAGGCCTTCCATTGACAGACAAAGCACCTGGTTTTCGCGTTTCGAGAAAAATCCGCTTTCCTGCTTGTTCATGTTCACGATATGTTTTTTGAAAATGTCGGTCAGTTTTTCGTTCAGGTCACTGGTTACCACAATATTTTCCTTTTTCAGCACTTTGAGGACATCCGAAATAAATACTTCGTTTTCGTCCGTTTTAGTATTACCCAGGGTGACTTATCCAATCATCAATGAGTGACCGGAATACCTTTCATAGATGGAGATATAAAGCGAAACATCGAACTTTTTCCCGTTCTTACCAACCATGGTAACCGCTTCACTAAAATTGTTGAGCAATCCGCTGGAGCAACGTGCAATTTTTTCTTTTATTCTTAAGTAGGAGTCCTGATCAAAAAGATCTTCGATGGTATACGATGTTATATTATCCTGTTGTAGTTCGAGTACCTTTATCAAAGACGGGTTAGCTTCGTAAATAACGTTCCCGTCGAATAAAAAGATCCCGTTCGGGCTAAGTTTAAACAACACTTTAAACTTTTGTTTACCGGTTTCCCTGAGGATTCTGTATTTGTCCAATCGCTTTTCGATCGCTTTTATCAGCCTGTCGTTATCAAATGGTTTCACGAAATAATCGTCAGCCCCCAAATCCATACCAAACCTGATATCCTCCAAATCAGAATTACCAGTTATAAAAATAAACGGAACCTGATCGATCAAAGAACTTTCTTTCAATACATTATAGACCTGAATACCATCAATCGGATTCATCATGATATCGCACAATATCAAGTCGGGATTATATTCAAATGCTTTCTGAATTCCCGAAGCGCCATTGTCGGCATAACAAACATCGTAGCCCTGAATAGAAAGTACATTTTTAATCGTTTTGCCTAATCGAGGGTCGTCTTCAATGACCAGAATTTTAGCTGGTAAATTCATAAGGTATAATTATTTGCAGTGTCGTTCCCATGTTGATTGTGCTCGACAGATAAATCTGTCCACCCAGGCTATCAGTTAAAATATTTACCATTGCCAACCCCAATCCAGCCCCTGAAATTTTTCTAACATTTGCTGCACGATGGAAAGGATTAAATACCAATTCTATTTCTTTTTCGGGAATTCCAATTCCCCGATCCTTCACTGTAATGATCAGCTGTTTCCGGTTTGCAGTTATGATCAGGTTAACTTCATCGTCCGAATATTTAAGTGCATTCGACAAAAGATTGTACAGGATTTGCTTAAGAAACAGCAGGTCGGAAGTAATTTTATGAACCTCCATTTCCCATTGTAATGTAATCCTGTTATAGTTCAGGTTCATCTTTCCCAGTTGAATAAACATTTTATAAACGATCTGCTTAATATTGAAATACGAATAACCCGGATGAATTCCGAAATTGATAAAGCTGTTTAACGACCGGATATTATCTAGAAACCGTATCATGTTTTCGACCGATTCTTCGCACATAACGATGCTTTCGTCTTTCAGAACCTCATCAATATCATAACTAAAATTTTTTAAAATCTGAATATTCGACTTTAAAATGGATACAGGAGTCCGAAGTTCGTGGGATATTGTGCTTATGATCTGTTGGTAATTCTGTCCTTCGTATGCGACAAGACCAATCAGGTTCATGTCTTCTCCGACAAATGCGTTGTCATTAGTTACGCTTGAGATGGTCATCGGTCAATTTCTGATTGTGATTCATGAAGCCGCCTTTTCCCGAAGATCATTGCTTTTGCTTCGCTTAAAATATCAAATGGAATCCTTACTTTAAACTCGGTCCCCTTTCCGCATTCGGAATTCAAGACCAGGGTACCGCCAAGACTTTTTATTGCTTTGGCTACAATGGAAAGCCCAAGACCTGAACCTGAAATCATTTTTGCATTGCAGCCCCGGACAAACGGGTTAAAAATTTCTTTTAACTGATTTTCAGGTATCCCAATACCGGAATCGCGGACAACAATCGAAAGTTCATCATCTGATGATGTGATAAATAATACGACTTCTTTGCACGAAAATTTCAATGCATTGCTCAATAAATTGACCAATATGCGGTTACACAGATATTTGTCAGTGAAAATTCTGCAATTCTGATCCGGATAGTTTAATTTGATCCTCGATACATCAAGGTTTAGAAGTTTAATCTCTGCATATACCTGATTAATCAATGACCTCAAAGAAAACCATCCCGGATTTAACTTTATGCTGCTTTGATCTGAGGTACACAGAAAATTAATTTTTTCGATAAATCCAATGATGTTTTCGATTGATTCTTCATTAAACGAAAACGTTTCGTCCGATAACAATTTGTCAGGATGATTGCAGAACCTTTTAAGCAATTGAATATTTGACTGGATAATCGTTATCGGAGAACTAAGTTCAAAAGTGATGGCATTAAAAATTGGATTTTTTGAGTTCTTAATTATATCAGAATCCGAATTCAGGTAAAGATATTTTTTATTGGAAATAGTGTTTACTGAAGCTTCCATAATCAAATATTTTGCGATTAAAAACGTATGAAGATAAAATAAATAAATGGATTATAAACGCATTAATCATAGTGAAAACATCAGATTGACGAATTATTTTATGAAACACACGAAATCAGGTACGAACGGTTAATTTCAGCATATGAATGGTAAAAAAATATAGTATATTTCGAATTAACAATTTCAGATTTGATACTATTTTACACAAAAAAGGCTATTAATCATTGGTTGAACAGCCTTTTTTGTTGCTTTAATACCAGAAATCAAAGGAAATGATTTTAATTTCAGTTTTTTTTTCAATAAGACCTCAATTGCTGTGTGAACAAGAAACCCTTTTTGAACCAAGATGAAATCTAGTATAATTGGAACTGTCCGCACCTCTAAATTTCTTATCTCATAAGGATTCTATTTCCACTTTAAAAAAAGGAAATAACGTAATTGTTTCTCCTGATAATGTGTGAATGATGTAACTTTTTTCCAAAGTTATGTAACTATAGAGTATGCTATTCTTGTTTACTTTACTCAATGAAAGATTAGAAACAGTTTCTA
>Ga0118677_10003521_pt1 | contig 29463 bp, 24 predicted proteins | sample AliMusrvi5mmetaG_FD_86154 | JGI IMG/M metagenome (GOLD analysis project Ga0118677, IMG submission 86154) | reverse complement strand
GGAGAAGAACAATGTATGACGACGAGTTGCATACAAAAGCATCAGACTATGCCAGCAACCGACACGACACCTACATCGCAAAGATGAAAAAAGGCGAGGTCAAAAAACACAGCAAAGACATATTGAATTGGATATGGGTAGCGCATTACGAAGGCTACAAGGAGGGTTATTGGACGGCAACGGGTAACGACCGCTTTACAACTGACCCCGACAAACTCAAGGAGAAGAACACATGACTAAAGAAGCATTGACGCAACTGCGTGAGGTGCATGCAATCCAAGGCCGTGACGGTTGTTGGGATATAGACGATTACATGCTTGGCCTTTACAACGGATTGGAGTTGGCACTGTCTATCGTTGAGAACCGAGCGTGTAAATACAAACAACGACCCAAGTCACAACCAGAGCAAGAGCCTGTGGCGTGGGAACAATTCCATGAACACATGGCTGGGCCAAATTATGTTGCACCACAACGCACATGGGTAGGGCTGACGGATGAGGAGATAGAAACGCTGATTCACCGCTTTGACGGCGACCCACATACGTTGCTTGACGAAGTGAACGCAAGACTCAAGGAGAAGAACAATGGATGAAGGATTACTTGATGACGTACCTTTGCGCAATAAAGAAAGAGACGAAGCATGGGAGGCTTTTATAAAACGCAAGGATGTTAAAAAAATGTTTCTGGATGACAAGGAATTTAGCTTTCCTTTGAATGGTGCATATTATGATTTATGGAGTATCTGTTGGGCAAAGGCTTGGGACAAAGGGTTTCATGCGGCCATAAAACTAAAGGAGAAGAACGATGACTGAAGAAGACGAAAACCAAGAAAAACATTGGACGCAGGAAGACTTTGGAATTCCACACACAGAAGGGTACATACGATTTTATTTGCTTGGTTTTGACGAGTATGTATACGATTATCTTGGTTGGTTTAATATGAATGACTGGGATGAGGGTTGGAAGAAAGTGTGGCAAGCCGCAGAAAAAAGCGGTCACAAAGATGAAGCCTACAAACTTCTACGCCACGACCAAATGGTGGACTTAATGAGGAATGTGCAGGGGGCGTTTGAATTAGCATTGGAAGAAGTAAACCCAATAATAGCTGATTATTGGGCAAAGAAGGAGAAAAACACATGACTGAAGAAGACGAAGCATTTGCAATAATCGAGCGACGGCAACGTGAGTACCTAGAGAACCCACGTTGGAAAGATCACACCAAGGAATGTCCCAACTGTGCAAAGATGGAGGAGGACATGGCAATATTAATGGCACGCCTTGAACGGGCACTACAGGAGAAAACAAAATGACAGACGAACAAGCAGACGCAATAGCCAGCATTATTTTTGAGGGCTTTCAAAAAGTAGCAGACGCAATTGAACTTTCAGCAATATCAGAACATCAACTACACGATATCGTGTACGCGCTGGAGGCGATTCAAGACAAACTAATAAACATTAACGAAACACTGAGAAACGTACAATGACAACGATCAATGAATTTTTAGTACCACTCAGCGTGCGCGCACGCAATGTCATCATCCGCATGGTGACAGAGGGCTACAACTACAGACTGAACAAAGTCTACATCACCGTCCAGCCTGTCAACAGAGATGCTGATATCATGGATGCCTTTGGCAACCTCACAGTGAAACGTCTTGGGTATGAAGAGGCGTGTGGTTTGAAAACTGTGCAAGAGATTACAAAAGCATTTGCCAAGCACGGCTTAATTTTAAAGGACAAGTAACATGGCAATGACGCCCGAGGCTAAAGTCAAAAAGCGTGTGCGTGAGATGCTCGATAAGTTGGGCATCTACCACTTCTCACCCCCTGGCATGGGGCTCGGGCGTGCGGGTATCCCCGACATCATTGCGTGCTACAACGGACACTTTGTTGCCATAGAATGCAAAGCAGGAACCAATAAACCCACGCCCTTACAAGAGCGCGAGTTGAATAGGATCATGAATGCAGGCGGTGAAGCGTTCGTAGTGAACGAAGATAACATAACAGAACTACACGAAAGATTATTATGGATGGACAAATAAACCAAGAAGAACTTGAAGATATCGTTTCAAGCATGACAGACGAACAACAAGCGCATTTCAAAAGGCTTATATCAGGGCTAGTGCAATGCTACGCCGAGGGTGGCCCCAATGCGGTAGTCATAACAGGCTACGCCGATGACCCCTTTGCAGAAGTTATGACTGTCAATGCTGACGCAATGCAAGCAACACAGCTCATGATCTCTGCCAATAACTTTTTTAACTATCTCAGCTTGCGAGATGCACCACCACGAAAGGAATTTAATTGAAACAATACGACCGCATACTGACCATAGACTTTGAGACGCGTTGGTCGAAGGCCGACTACACGCTATCAAAGATGACCACCGAGGAGTACATCCGTGACAATAGGTTTACTGCGTTTGGGGCTTGTGTCCATGAATACGGAAGCGACGATCCAATTGAATGGTATGGAGGATCAGAACTACCTGAACTCTTTTCGCATATCAACTGGGGACGAACAGCAGTCCTTGCTCATAACGCACAGTTCGACATTGCCATACTCGAGTGGGTATATTCCTGCCAACCCGCTTTTATCTTCGACTCCCTATCAATGGCACGAGCTTTACGAGGCGTGGAAGTTGGGAACTCTTTGGCCAAGCTCGCATCAGATTTTGGATTGCCCCCTAAAGGGAACGCCGTTTACTCCACAGAGGGACTGGACGGCGTGGATGGATTACCCCCCGATGTGGAGCGAGAGCTAGCTGAGTACTGCAAACATGATGTGTATTTGTGTGAGGAAATATTCACGCGACTTGCACACCGCTACCCAGCCAAGGAGCTAGACCTTATCGACATGACCCTCAAGATGTTTACACGCCCCACGCTTGTGCTCGATCCGCTTATGTTATCCAATGCAATCGAAGAAGAAAGGACATCTCGTGAAGCACTATTACAGACCCTCGGCGTGGAAGAAGCTGAGCTCGCGTCGAATCCAAAGTTTGCTGAACAGCTACAAAAACTCGGTGTGGTTGCCCCAACGAAAGTCAGTAAAACAACAGGGAAACAAGCGCTTGCTCTGGCTAAGAACGACGCCTTATTCCAAGCGCTTCTCAACGGTGAACGTGAAGACGTTGCCCTTTTATGTGAAGCGCGTCTACGGGTTAAGTCAACCACGGAGCGCACAAGGGCGCAGAGGTTCTTGGACATTAGTCAGCGAGGCAGTCTACCTGTTCCGTTGTCATATTACGGAGCGAAGTCGGGTCGCTGGTCGGCAGCAAAAGGCTCGGCCATCAACATGCAAAACTTAAAGCGTGGCTCATTCCTACGCAAAGCGATTATGGCTCCCGAAGGGCACCAACTCGTTGTGGGGGATCTCTCGCAAATTGAACCGCGCGTCCTCGCGTGGCTTAGTGATTACGAAGACATGCTCGACATCTTCAGGGCTGGTGGTGACCCTTATGCCGCGTTCGGCGCACAGATGTTTAACATACCCAACCTCACTAAAGAAAGCCATCCCGATCTTAGGCAGTCTGCGAAGAGCGCGCTCTTGGGTTGCGGGTACGGACTTGGGTGGGCATCGTTTGCGTCGCAACTCTTAACAGGGTTCCTTGGGGCACCGCCTGTCAGGTATGAAAGAAGGTTTTCCAAGGCACTAGGGGTTAACCGCACCTTCTACGAACGTTTTGTTGAGTGGCAAGAAAATGAAATTAAGCTACGAGACATACCACACACCTGTTCTATTCAGGAGTTGGTGGAACACGCAGTAGCTTCCAAGAGAATCATAGACATCTATAGAGCTACTGCGTACCAAGTCGTTGAGTTCTGGGATAAATGCTCGGTAATGCTAGAGAAATGTTTATACGAAGGCGAAGAACGCAAATATAAATGCTTGACATTCCGCAAGGAAGAAATAGAATTGCCAAATGGAATGAAACTTTTATATCCCAATTTGAGGATCGTAGAAGATGACAAAGGTAGGAGCCAGTATGTATACGGGCCAGACGCTACTAAACTGTACGCAGGAAAGATAACGAACAATGTCACACAGGCGTTGGCACGCATTGTGATGACAGACGGAATGCTCAGGGTATCCAAAAGATACTTCATAGCAGGCACAGTGCACGATGAGCTAATCGCCGTCGTGCCAGATGCCGAGGTGGAAGAAGCTAAGACTTGGGTCTTGGAGCAAATGTGCATGGAGCCTCGCTACATGCAAGGCATTCCTTTGAATGCCGATGTGGGCGCACACAAACGCTATGGGTTAGCAAAAAACTAAGGAGAAGTAATGATAGAACAACTACCACGCAAAATAAAAATTGGACTCAAGTGGTACTCAGTTGAAGTTGTCGAAGCAATGCTTGATAAAGGCGAGATGGGTAAAGTAGTTTACCCTGAACAAAAGATCAAGATCGGAGCTAAAAGCAACATCACTGGGCGCAAGTACAAAGAAGATGAGATCAAGGAGACTTTTTGGCATGAGCTTGTACATGCAATTCTTGTGGACATGGGGGAGTACGCTCTCAACAAACGCGAGAACTTTGTAGAAGAGTTTGCCAAGCGGTTATCCAAAGCAATTAAATCAGCGAGGTTCTAATGAAAGTCACATGGTCACACAGCTCCCTCAAAGACTACGAGGGATGCCCACGCAGGTATCAAGAGGTCAAGGTCTTAAAGAACTTCCCGTTCATCGAGACCGACGCCACCAAGTACGGCACGGAGTTTCACAAAGCGGCGGAGAACTACATCCAAGATGGCGTGGTATTACCTGACCAGTTTATGTTTGCCAAGCCCACGCTAGACGCACTCGTTGCCAAGCCTGGACGAAAGCTGTGTGAACTACAAATGGCACTCACCACGAACCTAACGCCTTGCGACTGGACAAGTCCAGACGTATGGGTGCGAGGCATCGCAGACTTACTCATCATCGACGATGAGAATATGACGGCATGGGTCATAGACTACAAAACAGGCAACAATAAGTACCCTGATCGGGAACAATTGAAGCTCATGTCTTTGATGGTCTTTGCGCATATGCCCCATATCAGGAAGGTTAACTCTGCTCTTTTGTTTATCGTCAAGGACGATATGGTTAGGCACAGCATGGCTGTGGAGCAGGCGCAAGCTGAGTGGTGGCAATACCGCCAACGCATAGCGAGAATCGAACAGGCACATGATACAGGCGTATGGAATACCAAACCATCAGGCTTGTGTCCGTGGTGTCCTGTGACAACGTGTGAGCATCATCCAAAACATTAGGAGGGCATTATGCCTAAATCAAGTCCACAGAAATTAGCGTACAACACAGCGTATGAGTCAAGCCCCAAAGAAGTCAAGCTGCGCGAGGAACGAAACAAAGCCCGCGCCATTGAGATGAAAGCGGGTAAGGTCAAGAAAGGGGACAACAAGGAGGTTGACCACATCAAGATGCTTGACGCAGGCGGTAAGAATACTAAAAAGAATCTAAGAGTCGTAGCAGAAAAAACAAATAGAAGTTGGCGCGATGACCACGGCAACATCTACGGCAAGAACAAAAAATAACAAAGGTGAGTAAATGCAAATCGTTGAAGACAAAGCGCTGGTGTTTCGTACGCGAAACCCAGCCAAATACAGCATCATTCCGAAACATAAGATACTAGGCGAGTACGATGATGGCTTTGAGATAGCGGTCTATTGGGGCTTGGATGAAGTGCGCGTGCTAAGAAACCTCGGGGTTAAGAACGTGCCCTCACCAATCACAAAGCGCTACACATGGCCGGGTCGGTTCACACCGATGCATCATCAGATCGAGACAGCGTCATTCCTTACCTTGCACAAAAGATCATTCGTGTTCTCGGAACCTGGAACAGGCAAGACGCTATCCGCACTATGGGCGGCTGACTACTTGATGAACCGAGGCGATGTCAGGCGTTGCTTGATCCTCTGCCCCTTGTCCATCATGCAGTCTGCGTGGCTCTCGGACATGAACAACAGCATCATCCATCGGTCAGCCATAGTCGCCCACCACGCGCAAGCTACCCGAAGGATTGAGATGATCCAACAAAACTACCAGTTCGTGATTACAAACTACGATGGGCTCAACCTCATCGCCAGTGAAGTGGTCAACGATGGACGCTTTGATTTGGTCATTGTGGACGAGGCCAACGCGTACAAAACCATCACAACCAAGCGGTGGAAAGCGTTGAAATCTATCCTCAAGCCTGAGACCCACCTCTGGATGATGACAGGAACCCCTGCGTCTCAGTCGCCTGTCGATGCGTATGGGCTCGCCAAGCTCGTGAATCCCACGGGCGTACCGATGTTTTTTACTGGGTGGCGTGACAAGGTTATGAACAAGATGACCATGTACAAGTGGGCTCCCAAACCTGACGCAAAAGACTTGGTGCATGAAGCCTTGCAACCTGCCATCAGGTTCACCAAGGCGCAATGCTTGGACTTACCCCCAGTGCTTACCATGACTCGGGAAGTACCCCTCACCCCACAACAAGCCAAGTACTACAACCTCCTCAAGGACAAGATGCTTGTGCAGGCATCAGGCGAGACGATCAGCGCAGTTAATGCGGCCGCGGCTGTGAGTAAGCTCTTGCAGATCAGTTGTGGTGCTGCCTATACTGATGACCGTGAGATCGTGGAGTTTGACTCAGCACCAAGGCTTGGGGTACTTGAAGAAATACTTGAGGAAACTGATCGGAAAGTAATTATTTTTGCCCTATTCAAGTCCACGATTGACACCATTCACACCCACTTGAACAAGCGTGGTATCCCCACCGAGTTCATCAATGGCACAGTCACACCGCCTAGACGTGCGGACATCATTAGGAGATTCCAGAATGAGGAAAACCCTAGGGTATTAGTCATGCAACCACAAGCAACGGCACACGGCATCACCTTGACAAGGGCTGACACCGTGGTATTCTACGGCCCCTTGATGAGCGTGGAGCAGTACACGCAGGCCATTGCAAGGGCAGACCGCAAGGGGCAAGACTCGGGGAAGGTGACAGTCATCCACATCCAAGGCTCGCCCATTGAGAAAAAGATGTTCAGGGCATTGGAGGATAAGGTAAGCGACAACTTACTTATTACCGAAATGTTTGAGAATGAAATAAATATTCAAAAGGAGGTTGCAATGGCATAAAAAACTGATATACAATGTCTAACGCTAGACAACAAAACAAAACTAGATTATTAACAAAGGAATGTAAATGGAACAGACAACTGACGAGGTAATCCCTCTTGCACAGCTAGCCAAGATATACCGCAAAATCAAAATGCGGATGGAAGAACTCACCAAAGAGTATGATACTCAGACCGAGATGCTCAAGGAAGAGCTTGAGGCCATCAAGTTTGAGATCAAGGATCAGATGAAAGCGCAGGGCGCAACGTCGATCAGAACCGAGTTTGGCACAATCAGCCTTGTGACCAAGACACGCTACAACACACAGGACTGGGACTCGTTCAAACGCTTTGTCGTTGAGCACGATGTCGTGGACTTGCTTGAGAAGCGTATCGCACAGGCTAACATGGCCAAATTTTTAGAGGAGAATCCTTCTCTAGTTCCCCCAGGGCTCAACTCTTCTTCAGAGTATGAGATTCGCGTCGTTAAACCAACTAAGTAACAACCATGTCAAACATATCCGTATTTAATCCATCAAACGTACCCGCATTTGCCCAAGGTGGCGAGTTATCCGATACAGCCAGAGCCCTCATGGGTGGCACAATCAACACGAGCAGACGCATCTCCATCAAGGGTGGCGTGTTCCGCATCGTGGCAGGTGGCAAAGAGTTAGCCTCCATCGAGGAACGCCATCTCGATATCATCGTGGTCAAAGCCGCGCCCAAGGTCAGCCGTATCTTCTACGCCAAGTCCTACGATGGTGACAACATCACGGGCCCCGATTGCTGGTCTAACGATGGTGAGACACCTGACTCGTCAGTTAAAGCACCGCAGTCCAACACTTGCATGACTTGCAAGCAAAACGTAGCGGGATCGGGGCAGGGTAATAGCCGTGCTTGCCGTTACCAACAGCGTCTAGCGGTAATGCTTGCCGACAATCCTGATGATGTGTTGCAACTCACGTTGCCTGCAACGTCAATCTTTGGCAAGGAAGAAGGCGACAAGCGCCCATTGCAAGCGTATGTCAAGCACCTAGCATTGGCTTCACCTCCTGTGGACATCGAGAAGATCGTGACGCAAATGAAGTTCGATACTAAGGCCGAAGCTCCCAAGCTTTTGTTTGCACCTGTGCGTTGGCTCACCAATGTCGAGTACGAGTTGGCTCAAGCCAAGGGTCACACGCAAGAAGCGATGGATGCTGTGCGCATGACTGCATCTCAAGTTGATGGTGTTAAACCTAGCGCCCCCCTCGTCATCGCAGGTACACGCCCTATGGGTGTGTTGACCAAGGAAGAAGACGCTTCAGCATACGAGCCCATTGCGGCCAAGGCAAAAGCAAAAGCCGCGCCCATAGCCGAGGCTGATGAGGAACCTGCAGTTCGCAAGGAAGCATCCAAGCCTACGGCAGTTCCAAAGAAGAGCAAGCTCGCTGACATTGTTTCAGATTGGGACGACGAGTAACCATAACGGGGGCACCGCCCCCTTTTAAAAATGCCATACTCAGACAAAATTGTAGACCTCGTAGCTCGCTCGCCTAAAAACTTGGGTGGAACTCTTGGGCGGTGGGCTGTTCATTTGGATTTTCCCGTGACGAAAATCGCATACGCACTTGGCGTTACTCGACAAACAGTTTACAACTGGTTCGAGGGTAAGGATGTGTTTGTCGCTTATCAGAATCGGGTGGAATTTTTAACAAAAATAATGTCGAGCTCAAAAACAGCAGACGAAGCATGGAGAAGAATATGTCAGGAATACAACCTAGAACCCTAACGAATGATGAGTTGATTCGGTTCAGTGAGACTTACGTGTACCGCCCCGAAGGTATGCCAATAGACTACCAAAAAGAACTACTCAAGCGCTTCATGCAAGCCGATGTGCAGAACGCGCGCGCCTACCCACAGCACGGACAACAAGACCTGTTTAAATAACCAAAGGATAGCTATGGAACCGCTTGATTTTATGGCGGCGGTTCTGCCATCCCAAGGTAACGGACGTTACTGTGTGGCAGAGCTTACTCAAAAAAAGGAACACTACTATGTTGAGACACTTGAACAAGCGAAAACGAAGATAGACGAATGGAGAAACAAAAAATATGATATATATTTTGCTCTTGGAACTTTTGGAATCGAAGACACGCGAGTCGCGTCCAACGTCCAAATGGTTAGATGCATTGCAGTGGATGTGGATTGTAATCATCCTAAAGATATACCTGATGAGAAGGGAGTCATTAAGCCGAAAGCGTATCCGTCAGCAAAGACTGCTGTCCAAGCGATACTAAACTTCAGCGATGAGGTGGGGTTGAGCGATTTGGGTCAGCCGTGGTTAGTAGCATCGGGCGGTGGCGTGCACGCATACTGGCCTTTCACAGAGGCTATGGACAAAGAAGAATGGAAACCTGTGGCTGAAGGGTTCAAGCGCTTGTGCTTTCAAAAGCAACTGGCGATTGACCCGACGATTACAGGCGATGCATCCCGTGTTCTGCGTGTGCCCGATACCCTTAACAATGGCGTCAAGGGTAAGAAGAAAGTCAGAGAAGTTACCAATGTTCGGTTCATGAATGAGGGTAGCTTCTTTAACTTTGAAGACTTGAAGTCCATAATAACCAAGCATCTTGTGGGGACAATGTATGAAAACGTGGTGTCTCAACCTGTATCAACGCATTCCATAGCGCTTCAAGGAGTACCACCAACGTCTACGAGCGCGACGACTGTAAAACTTTTTGAGAATTCTGTAACCAAATTTGGTAAGATAATTAAAATTACAGCGCAGGGTGCAGGGTGCGGTCAGCTTGACCACTACGTCAACAACGCTAGTGATGATGGCATGGAACCGCTGTGGCGTGGGTTATTGTCTTGGACTAAGGTATGCGTGGATGGGGACAAAGCATCGGTGTGGTTAAGCGATATGCACCCCTACCCACATGATCGTATGCACGACAAGATCAGTCAAATCAAAGGCCCCTACCCCTGCAAGAAAATGGATAGCGAGAACCCAGGTGTTTGTCCTTCGTGTCAGCATTGGGGCAAGATCACTAACCCGTTGGTATTTGGTAGAGACACCGCCGTTACAAGCGCAGAAAAATTAATAGAGATCAAAGACACAAAGGAGAGTAAAACAGTCAAGAGACCCGAAACACCCAGAGGCTATGCGTATGGCGAAAGAGGTGGGGTTTTTATGGAGAAGGAAGACTTAGATGCAAATGGCAACAAGGTTGTTAAACAGATCATGATATTGCCTTACGATTTGTTTCCAGTAGACATCCTGAAACACGGCAACGACCACACCATCCACATGCTTGCGCTACGCCCACAAGGCGCACAGACAGTTACGCTTCTTCAAAAGGTAGTTGTAAGCAAGGATGAAACAGTTAAATCATTGGCGAGCCAGAACATTGTGGCCGCTTTTGGTTCAGGTAACGATAACAATTTAGCGGCTTACATAAGGGCGTGCGTGGAAAAAATGAGTACAGAAAAAACACCAATCGAAGTTCCGTCAAGTTATGGTTGGCAAGCCAACGAAGACTTTGTATTTGCAGGAAAGATTTACTCCAAAGGCAAGGAGCCAGTACCCGTGCCCATGCCCGGCTTGGAGAACATCGTCCTCAACACACAACCTACGGGGTCGCTCGATGCGTTCCGTAATTTTGTCAACCTCCTGGTACGAAAGAAAATGTATGACCACTTGGCCATCATATTGTTTGGTGCTGGAGCGCCCCTTATGCGTTTTACTGGTATGTATGGACTCACAATTCATTGCGGAAGCACCGAGTCTGGCACAGGTAAATCCCTTGCACTAGAAGGTGCTGCTTGTGTGTGGGGGCATCCTGTGCATTATCGTACTGGTAAGGGGACTAGCCCTGTTGCTATGCAACAAAGACTGGGGCTACTGAATAGCCTACCACTTGTAACGGACGAGATTACATCCAAGAACCGCAAAGACTTTGAGTGGTTTCCTGAGTTCTTGCTTGACATGACCGAGGGTCGAGGCAAGGAGCGTATGGAGTCTGGCTCCAACAAAGAGCGCTTGAATTTGTCCACATGGATGAGCACAGCAATCATGTCTTCCAATACCCACGTTGTAGACACTTTAACGGGTGACAGAAAGCATGCGGCTGAAGGCGAGTTAAGACGCTTGATTGAGTTTGTGATGGATGAGGAACTCAAGTGGACTGCAGAGGACATCGAGGTCATCAAGGCTATCTCTCACAACTATGCGATTGCAGGACACCTCATGGCGCAATACATGGTGGATAATACCCCGTTCGTTGCTAAGATGGTGACAAGCGCTGTGACGCAGATGTACCTTGACTTTAGCGCAACCAATGATGAGCGCTTTTGGATGGCAGGTGTTGGAACGATGGTGAGCGCAGGGTTGTTAATGAACTCGCAACACGCAGACATTGCTGAGTTTCCAATGGCCGAGATCATCGAGGCGCTCAAACGACGCATCATCCATATGCGCAACAACATCAAAGGCAACAAGCGTAGTGCCGAGGATGTACTCAACGGATTTATCCGTGAATACTGGGGAAAGTTTGTGATCATCAACTATGGCGAAAAAGGTGGCCTTTCCGCCGCGATGGGGGACGGTTCGATGATCGACAGGGCTACTACTAAAGCGAACGTCATGGGGCGCGTAGAGAATGGTGTCACCCCAGGATGCAAAGACTTCTATATTGAAGAGCGTCTCTTGAGATCGTTCTGTTCCTCAATGAGCTTTGGCTACTCAGACTTTAAGAAGCAAATGGAGAAACTCTACACAGTGACGTACATGCCTAAGAAAGACATGATGGCCAAGACCAATGGCCCTCAAATGCGCGTGGGCACTATGAAGATTAGCCGTCGTGAGGAGGACGCTAATGACATCATCGCAACTGCGAAACCATTACCCTTGGAAACGGCTTGAGAGGGGGCAGGGGTTCTTCATCCCCTGCTTAGATACGGAGGCCGTCAGAATTGAGGGCCTCCAACAAGCCCTAAAACACCGACTCTTCTACGCCAAAGCCAAAGTCGGTATTAAAAACGGGCTTACTGGAGTGCTATTTTATCTGTAGCATTCCGTACGCTATTGGCAAATTTAATTTTCATTTGCCGTATGTAATCGAGCTTCTCTCTTTTTTGTTCGCCCGTCATGTTGCTGGCGCGTATGGCATTCTCGTAAGACGTTAAGTCTTTCATTGTGCTTGTGTAATAGTCCGCTACTTCAGATGCGGCATACGCATTGCCAGTTCTATGAATCAAGTCTAGCGCCTCGGCCTTCTGGCCTTTGCTTAGTCGCTCATCTACTGTGTTAGCGACTTTCTTAATATCGTCCATGCGCTTGTAAACACTGCTAATAATACCGCCCGCATCATTAGGTTGGAACGCCCCACCAACCACAGGCAACTCTGACAACCGCCCTGCGGTCTGCTCTGGAGTGTCGCCTTTGGGTACGCCCATGCTCACGGCTTGCAAAAATGCAAGACCCAGCGTACCCGTATATCCCCTCACCAACTCTTCCATAATAATTGGCGATGTGCCCGTTGCTTTGCCAAATGCTTTGGCCGCTTCTGTCGTGTTTGCTCTGAACTGATCTTCAGGCAACAAGTTCTGCTCCGTCTTTGTCAAGATGTCGCGCCCTGTATAGAACGACTTACCAAGCCCTGCTTCAATCGCAGGTTTTAATGCTTGTGGTATGCCGTAAGACGAACCTCCGGGAATCAAGTTTTTCATGATTCCGCTGAACGCTTCCACAGCTTCTTCTTTGCCGTGCTTGTTAACCATCGTGTTGTAAAGTGCTTCAGGCAATGCCTTGAATATGTAACCAATCTCAAACGGAATAGGCAAACGCACAGGTTCGTCAACACCGGGAACACGCACAAACCAGTTGTTGTACTTTTGGTCAGGCGTAGCGTTTTTGTAAGCATCGTCGTCTTGCATCATCATGGTATATGCCAGTGTGCCAGCCGCCAACATTGCCCCACGAACTAGCAACTTTTCTTGAATCTTTAACTTTTCATTAAAAGGCAGTTTGCCTGTGAGCGCTTTGTATAACACATTCAAAGATTGAATCTGTGCATTAAAGAAAGGTATCAACGAGTTGATAATGTGAACGCTTGGAGATGCGCCACGTTTGTTAAAGTTCATGGACTCCAAAGACATCAGCGTGGCTTCCATCTCGGAAAGACCTTGTTGAATATAGCTGTTGTACTGCGCACGTCTTGTTGTGGCATCCGCTTCCATCGACATTGCTTCCCACTTGGATAAGCTATTGAGCCACCCTGGCTTATTATTAACAATGTCTTTGAGTATCTTGGACAAGTCTTCATTTGTTCCAGTAAATATCTGCCCCCCTGTAATACCGCGTTGTTCTAACGTGGCTTTGGTTGCGCTGTTAATCTCTTTTAAAGACCCCATCACTGGCGTGAAATCAGCCCCCGACAAAATAGTGGCCGCCAAAGAATCCCTAAATAACTGCTTGGCCGCATACAAAGGAGAGGCTGTGACAACTTTACGCAGTAGTTTGGCAGGTATTCCCATGACCCGGAAAGCAAACGGCATTTGCGCGGGTATGCCTTCCATACCTTTGACAAGTATGTCCGCAGGTATTCCCACTTTATCTGTGTCAATAATAGCGTAACGATCTTCGCCATCTACTTTAAATTTAACAACATCAGTCCCAGCAAGTTTCTTTTTGCTGATATGCGCCAAATCCATGTCAACCAACTCAAACACGGCATTCTTGGTGGCTAGGTTGCGTAGCCCCATGTCAGCGAGCATGTTTGTATTTTGTACAGAGCTTGTCATAAAGTCTAGTATTGGTGTGTCTCCGCCAACAAGTTCTTGCAAGTAGGGTTGTTCTGCAATACTACCCACTCTAATCGGCGTCTCACTGCCAATGACAAGTTCCGCTACGCCATTACGTTGGCGATACCAAGGGATGTAGTCATTCTCTTTTAATAAACGGGCAACCACGTCTTTGGATATCGCCCCTGCCTGCGCCGCAAACTCCAATTGATTTCTGTTATAAGTGTTGTACTCGTGGCGAGCACGATCAAAAATGTCTTTTAGTTCAGGCGTAGCATCTATGGTGGCCTTGGCTTGATTGAGTTCCGCCTCTGTCAAGTTATTGCCAAAATGCAATGCTTCAAAACCTTTGTCTTTTGCACGAATAGCAGACATGTACAGCGTAAACAACCTATTAACGGCTTCGCCGTTGCCCACTAGGGGGCTAGCTTCTTTGAGAATCTCAACGGTGCTTTTGAGGCTGGGGCCTGGCTTACTTTCAATGAGGTATTCTTTGCGCCCATCGGCACGAGTTTTCTCGGCAATACCCAACGCACCATTGGCTACAGACTGAGCTACAAAGTTCATGCGCTGGTCATACATGCGCAAATAGAACATCATCTGGTGGCCTTTGAGTTCATCCATTGTCTTGGACAAGCGCTCAAATCCTGCAAAGCGGTCAACAAGTTGTGTTTCAACCGCCAAACCTGTGGCGTTGGCTTTAACTTTATCTAAAAGAGTTTTTTCTTTGGCAATAAACTTGTCCGCAATATTGCCAACACGGGCAAAAGCTTCCGTGTTATATTTGGGCGCAATAAAGGGCGATATGTCTTCTTCAGGAGCAAAAGCCAGGGGCCCGGCTTTGCCTTCATAGATTTGTTCGCGTGTAACATTCATTACATCTTCACTGAGGGATATTGCTTCCGCAAATAAAGATTGTGCCGCCTTGGCGGGCATCTCAAAAAACTTGGATAGCGCTTCAACCAAGCGCGTAAATATACTCTTGCGGGGTTTGTCCGATGGAATCTCGGACAGTAATTTTTGAAATTCGCGGTTGGCAAAAACTTCCGCTACAAATTCTTTTGCATTTCTTAAACCATAGATGCTCTCTCGGGTTTTACCAAGACCCATACTGTGATTCCTAAAGTATTTTTTACCTTCAGGAGTTTGCAACCAAGCTATTGCTTTGGTGCGTAGATCGTCCATTTGTTTCATCAGTTCAGGTTTTAAGTACATTGCCCTGACTGTTGCGGCATGTGTTAACTCATGCAACAAAACTTTATTAAAAGATTTGGAACCATTAGGTTCTGCGTGTAAGTAAACAGCATCCAAAGAAGTGTTATAAATACCCAAGGCACGTTCTTTGTTTGTTTCAATAGGGTCGTTTACTGTATACACACGCCCGCTACCATCTAATACAGGCGCATGTTTAAACACTTCTGCCAAAGCATTAAACAACTGTTTGACCATTGGCGACGTTGTTTTCTTGGCTCCATGCAGAGCGGCTTCTTCAAACGTCATCCCATTAACCGGGTGGTCATGCGTTATGCTAGTGCCGTACCTTGTCTCCGCCAACTTTTCAAAATCTTCTTTAGTCAATGATTTTGCAATCTCAGGAGTAATAAGGCGTTGTAATGGTTTAGACGCGGGCTTGAGTGCAGGCGCATTTTTTCCAAAAGTACGTAAAGTCTTTACTGGAATTGGTGTAATAGGTTTAGAAGGAGGCTCACTGGAAGAAAATAATAATTCTCCTACTTCAGGTAATTCATTTTCGGCAATTTCTCCGTTTTCTTTTTTGGGTAGTTTATCTATTGCGGCAACAAGTTGTGAACGCACATTTAAAACAGCCGCTTGTAATTTTTCAACTGCGTCAGGTTTGCTTTCTAACAAATCTATTAAAGATTCAGTAGAATCGCCGGGGCCGTAGCTTGCCCAATGTAGATGCGCATACAGGCTTTCTTTACCTTCTATGTCGGGATCCGCGTTGTACAACGCTTCCGCAAACGCATCGTTATCTATACTAAAAGAATATTCTTTTAGTATGTTTCGTAAAGCCGGAGTTTTAGCCATACCTAGTACAGTGCTAAACCATGAATCAGCGGCATCTAATGTTGCGTTAAACAGTTTTGCTTTAGCGTCAAGCGACATACCCATGTTAACTGCGGGTAAGTGCATTCCACCAACAGCGGCGACTGCCCCACGTAAAAAGGCACGGCGACTCATACCGCTTGGTACAGGTTGCATTTCCATTTGTGCCGCACCAAATGCCATGTCAACCAAGCCTTGTGCGTCAAGGCTTTCAGGGCGCATACCAAACTTTTGCAATAATTTACGAAAACTATCTGCAATTTTACTTAGCCATTCACCCAACACACCTTTGATTTTGTTGGGGGTAACACCAGCCTTAACCGCTTCTTCAACAGCATAGGCCAATATTTCATCGGATCTTTGATGTGCTGGTGTTTTGGCTTCTTTTACTCGTGCTATAGCTTCTTTAGCAATACGTGATTCTATAGAGTTGTCGTTTCTTTTTGCCCAAGATTCTACAGTGCTACTGAGCGTGTTGTATTGTTCTTCACCAAGTATGTTTTTTAAGCTAACGTGTGCGCCTACTTCGTGCAGTAAGACACCTAACGCTTGCCCTTGATTAATATTTTCTGCAATTAAAAAAACTTTGTTGCCCGCAGTATCTACAAAACCGCGTGCATTTGAAGGAATGCGGTTTTTATATTGCGGATTACCTTGTATTAAAGCTTCAACAGAAGAATAAATTTTAATACGGTTTAAATCTTTAAAATGTTTTTTTAATTCTTGATTAACTATAGAAACAGTACTGGGATTGTTTGTACTACCGCGAGAAAACTCAATGTTTTTTTTATCTTCTGCCAATATTTTGTCGGCCAAACCAGAGCTCTTACCGCCGTACTTGTACTCGTACATTTGAATAAACGCTTTTTCCATTGCGTTTAACGTAGATGGTTTCTTGGCTTTGAGCGCTTTGTACTTGTTCTCGTTCTCAACAATTTCTTTTGACTTAACTTCTTTTGCAATTTTGGTTTGTGTTTCTTCGCCTACACCTTTGCTGGTATATACAGTATTGCCTTGCTTGGTGGCTTTCTTGACCTCGCTCTTAGTGAGCGCTGGTTCAGTTGTTTTAGCCGCACCTGCAGTTTCTTGTGCAGCTTTGGCTGCTTGGGTGTTTCTTTGGGCTTCTTCTGCTTTTGCCGTAACCAAAAACTTTTCAGCGTTAGCCAAGCGCTTTTCTAGTTTAGCTTTTTCAGCTTCGTCTTTTTCAACGGCAATCTTATCTTTAATGCCATTGACAGTTTTTTCTGCACGTTTAATATTTTTATGTGGAGCTTTGCGTTGTTTAGCGGGTAGGACGCCTTGTATTTCTACATCGCCCGACTCAATGCGGGTTTCTAAACGATCTGCCCTGTTAATAGCAACGGCTAGATCACGTATGTCTTTGGCCATACCAATCCATGTAATGGGTTGGTCTACAAGTTTATTAACTTCTTCGTCATACGCTGTCTCCGCAGCTTCAAGTTTGGGCAAAAGCTCCGCTCTTTCAGCCGCGGTAGCGCTCTCTTTGTACTGTTTATTTAATGCGTCTGCTTTATTGCGTAACTCAGAAAGCCCTTCCAACCGAGCATTTTTAGATTGGGTCTGCGATTGTTGAATTTTTTTCTCAAGCTTTCTAACATCGCTTTTGTAACCACCCAAAACTTTCATTGGGTTACCGCGTATGGCTTGTTCTTCAGCGTTTGTTGTAGGCTGTCTTTCCTGGGCAGGCAACTCTTTAGCCATGCGTTGGGCATCAAGAATTGCAGGATATTCCACGCCCCTAGTAGCGGGATTGTAGGCGGCTTCGAGGCGTTCTTGCCGTTCTTTGGCAATATCATCTCTTATCTTGTCTGCTTTGGCTTTGGCAACCGCTTCATCAGCACGGCGTTGTTTGCCTTCTTCAGCTTTGTTAGCAACAAGTTCAGCGTTTGCCGTTTTTTGTGCTTCGCCCAAATCAAAACGCGCCGCATTTAATTCTTCTTTTGCGGCCGCCAATGTATCTTTAGGAGTTGTCAAGGGGTTGAGCTTGGCAATCTTAATCTTGGCTTCTTCAACTTTTAAGCGGCCTTCAAGCGTAGACAATGCGCCTTGCATTTCAGCCATCTCGTTGACTGCGCGTTGATACTCTTCTTGCATGTGCTCAAGATTAGCGTGTAGATCAGGATCAAAGCCATCCCAACCACCAATATGATTGGCCCTTGCTTCCGCATCAATTTCGTTTTTAGCTTTTTTAAGCTCGTCAAGTTTGTTTTGCAAACCCATGCGTCTGATAATACCGCTGAACATTGCTTGACGTAGTTGGTTTACATCATGTCTTTGTTTACCAACATCTCGCTGATGTCTTAGTGTTCGTTGTGCCTGCCCGTATTCAAGATTTACGGACTCCATTGCGTTAACTTCTTTAGCCAACGCATCAGCACGGGTTTTTAATTGATCAATAACATCAAGTTTTTGTAACTCGTTTAAATCTTTATCAAGCGCAAGTCTTAATTTTTTAACTTTGTCACTATTCAAAAAGCGTTGGAACTGCGCAGGATTAGCGCGCACGGTACCTAGTTTTTCTTCTTCCTCGGGGAACAACGGTTGTTGTTTAGTGCCTGCGGGCCCTTCGCCTCTAGCTGCTTCACTGGTGCGTAAATGTTCCTCAAGCTCGGCTTGTCTTGACAATGGTGCAGGCTTAGCGCTAGCGCCACGGAGTATAGGACGCCCTGCTTCTCCAGCTTCTTTTGAAAAGCGTTTGTAAACCGCCGTCTCCCCTAGTGGGGATGCGCGCAAATCTTCGGTGGGCAATGCCGCACCTTTGCGAGGCATACCCTCACGGCCACTCTCAATTTCTTTTAACTGCTCATCAAGCGTACGCATGAAGTCAGTATCGGGGTTGGGGACAGCCAAGGCGTTCTCTGCGCGGCGGAGCATGTCGTATGTACCCTGTGGCATCTCATACCTAGACATAACACTGGCCAACCGACGCTCAAGGTCGGCACGCATTTCTTCTTTGCGTTCACGAGTAAACTCAGGCTCTTCTGTTGGCGATGCGTACAAACCCCTATATGGTTCGGTTGGGGATTTTTCAGCATTGCGTGCTTGCGTTTCTTCTGCTGTATGTATTAAGTCGGTACCCGGCTCAATGCCTTCTAAGTTTTGTTGCATCTGCCCCATAGCGGCAGAACCAAAACCTTTTTTGGGCGCCTCTTCCATCTGCGGTAACTGACCAAAGATAGTGGGGCCTTCATCTCTACGACTTGCAATACGCTGAATACCTTGAATTTCGGGACGTATTTTTTGTTCGTACAACTCCGCTTGTTTTTTACGTTCGGCAACAAGTGCGTCGTTTCTACGTTTAACAAAATCGGGTATCGACTCTTGAGTAAGTTCAGGAAATTTTGACTCAGGCCCAAAGTCAAAGCCTTCTTGTTCATGCCCTCTAGGTGCCGGGCCATGTTCGGCTATGACACTATCAAGGTTGTTTTGTGCCGCTTCAACTTTGGCGTACAGCTTTCTTGCTACTTCAGGATCATAACCAAAAGTGCCAGCTTTACTTTTTTCTTGTAGTTCAGCCGCCGCTTTGTTATAAGCGTCTTGCGCAACAACGGCGGGATGTTTAGGCGCAGGCTCGTAGCCACCAGCTTCCTTGAGTTGTTTTGCCGTATCCTTGTAGGCTTTATCAACGGTATCTTTTTGTTTAAAAAATTCACCCAAAGCTTTCATGTCACCGCTTGCCGCAATTTCACTTTCTTGTTGTTGGTGCGCATCTTTGGCGCGTTGCAAGATTTGCAAGCGGTCATACAAAGCACGGGTGTCCACTTTTTCAGGAGCTTGTGCAATAGGTTCCCCTGTTGTTGGATCTATTGCGGGTTGAATGCCCGGCAATGTGCCTTGTGGAGATTGGTAGTACGCCGTATCAGCCGTGGGCTGATTTTGTGCGGTCTCCGTTTCCATTTGCTGATAGCGTTGGTCTTCGGCTTGTTGTGCTTGCGCTTGTTGTTGCGCCCGTATTTGGTTGTATGCGGGGCGCAGTTGTAGATACTCTTGCGAGTCGGCCGTCAACTTTTTGCGCATTTCAGCCAGTTGCTCACGATTTTGGTTGTACTGCTCAATATCAGCAGGTACAGCCGTTTTCATGTCAGGCTTTTTGGTTTGCTTTTGAAGGTCTTTGTATTGGTCTTGCAGAGCTTCGTAGTTCTGCACAAACGTCTGCATATACGCAGGGTCTTGTTTTCTTTGTTCTTCTTGAGCGTCAGCAGTTTGCTGATCTTTGATTGCTTGAATTTGTTGTTTCTTTTGCTCTTCAGCTTTTTTTGTTTCCAACTGTCCACGAGCTTCTGATTTTTCAGACAAACGCCCCAGTGCACCCAACGGGGACAACAACCCCATTTGAAATGCAGTTTCACCATAACCTTGAAAGGCTTCTGGGCTTGTTAAATCTTCACCCGCTTGAGCACGTTGTAGGACGTCTTGAAGTATTTCTGTAGGAACTTCAGCCGCAAAACCTTTGGCTGTACCTTTAAGTAGGCTGGGAACTAGCTTTTCTTGCGCAAGTTTCTCAACTTCAACCGCAGATTTTTTAGCCATTAACTCTTCGGGTACACCTAGCATCTTACCCATCAAACCCCGACCACCGATGTAGTGCATCAAACCGACATCAGCCGCCGCCATTGGCACAGCAGTCCCATATGCTTTTAGAGCATTAATATTAACGGGTTCGCCTCTAGCTTTTTGAGCTTGTGCTTGTTCTTCAATATTGCCGCCTGCTTGGGGTAAATACGAAGATACAAATTGGCCAGCAAGAGCGCCCAATCCGGCTCCGCCCAGAGCACCCACACCCCCAAATGGCGCACCTGCCATTGCCCCCAAACGAGCACCCGCTCCCATACTAACAAGATTAGGTGCTTGCTCCGCAAAAGCGTACGGGATCTCACGAACTGTTTCGCCGATGCCAGGCAAAACGCCTTTTTTAAACGCTTCTTTTACTTTTTCAAGAGATGCTTGACTTGGGTTTGTTTCTTCTAAATTTTTAGCGCGTTCTACCCCTGCCAAAGCAGACTCAGTAGAAGGGCCTTGAAGGGCAGTCAATGAAGGGGATAGGTAGGATTCAAGCCCACGTTCAAACGCCGCGCCTAATCCTTTTTTTGAAGTTTCTAAGCCCAGTTGTTTGTAAACGTCTTCTTTGGGTAAATCTGGGTAATACTTTGAATGCAACGCATCCGCAAGCGCTGTATCGCTCAAGTCGTTGTATTGAGGAAATTGCTCGCGAATATCGCTAATTTTCATATTTTACCCAACAGTGCGTAAACCCAAGGGATCAACACCCCCACCCACTTTTGGCATTGTACTATCAAGTCCGTAGTGTGGATAGTACATATTTTGCAAGCGTATGCGTTCTGCATTTTTGGCTGCTGGATCAAAAAGCATTTTATTGCCTGCCAATTCTTTCTCGATCAATTGATCAACGGCAAGTTGCGTGTTTTTATCTTTACCACCACGGTTATAAAGATCTGTCATAGACTGGAGGTACGCGCCTTGTTGTTCTTGAAGTCTTTCTGCCGCATCTTGTTTGCGTTTTTCTTGTTCGTTTCTTAAAGCGCCCAATCCTGCTTCACCAAGATTTTGCATAGCGTATGGTGATTTTCCGGCCATTAAACCAAGGCCGAGGTTCAGCAGCATATCATTCCAATCCCTACCACCTTCGGGCTTGGTAACTGTTTTGGTTATATCACTTATGGAAGGTACTGTAGGTGTGCCTTGTAGTTTAGGCCCAAACTCTCTGTCGGCTTCTTCCGTCATTGCATCGTAGTTTGGCGTTGCGGTGGAAGCCGTTGAGCCATTTGTTCCGCCCATCATTGAATTGATAACAGGGCCTGAGTTAACAGCCAAACTTGCCGCGCCCAAAGGATTTATGCGCATTGTTGAAGGCGCTTCTTGGGCATTTAATTTAACAGCGGCAGCTCTTTGTGCCTCTGCTATTTCTTGATCTTTTCGTAGATTGGTTAGAGCTTCGCCTGTTCTTGCGGAATCAAGCGCCATATCTTCTGCTGTTCTTGGTAACATTTGTGCAGGAGTACCTACAACAGCTTTAGTATTTCCGACTAAAGAACCGGGCGGTAATCCTGCCCCTGCTGATGGTGCTACGGGTAACCTTGGAGTGTTGGCAATTCTTTCGGCTTCTTGCGCTCTTGCGGCTTGCGCGGCACGTGCCGCCGCTAAGTCGGCTACACCACCAGCACTAGGGCCGCCCGGAACAACCAAAGATGCCCCAATATTTCCAGCTTCTCTAAATCCAGCCAATGTTGGATCTGTTGGTGTAGGTGTTCTAAGCCCCATTTCTGTGGCTTTATTTTTCAAGTATGCACTCGAACCAAATATGTTTTCATCGGGTGTTTTGTTGCCAAACACTTTTGTTATTTGATGGCCAACATCCATTGGCAAACCTAGTAGGTTATACGGCAAGTCCCCAGCGCCCAACACCATTTGTTGCTGTGCTTGTCCTGATTGCAACGCATTTGATATGGGGCCTGCCCCTGTGGTTCCCAAGCGTCTGCTTCCAATACCAGAAGAGGGTGTGACAAATCCGGGCGATGATGCGTCCGTTAACTCTTTTTGTGTAGGTACATTGGGCGCTACTGCCGCAGGTGCTTGGCCTGCTTGTGCCGCGCCGCCGGGCATAATATCGTTTAAATATTTTTGTGTTGCTTTTGGTAGGCTAGTAGGATCAAACTCACCGCCATGTTTGCTCATGTGCGTTTTAAGATTTCCCGGCCCCCAATTATAAGACGCCAATGCTTGCGCGTAATCTCCGCCGTGTTGATCCACTTGTTGTTTTAAATAACGAAGGGATGCCGGAATGCTTTTATCAGGATTGGTTCTGTCTTTGGGGTCAAGGCCCACATCTTTAGAAGCTTTAACGCCCATTTGGCCTAAACCAATATACCCGCCATTTGTAGTTACGGGGGACACAGCATTTTTATCACCGCCAGATTCCGCCTTAAACATACGATAGGCAATGTCAGGATCTAATCCAAGGTTAACCGCTTCTTCCCGAATGCGATCTGCAAACGGAGCCATGCGATCTGTTGAATTTACCACACCTTTTTCAGCGTAGTTCTGCCCCGTAATCCCGCCCCCTGCCATGCGTTGCAGGTTATTTGCGGGCAATGCGCCAATGCCTTGTTCTTCAGGCAGTTGGTTTTGTCCCATTTGTTGTGGAGAACCTGGGCCTTGTAAAGGAATACCAGCGCCCATGTTTGTGGGGACAGAAGGAACTTGATTAGGTTGAGGTGCCATTGCCATTAAATCCTGTTGTTTAACAGGAGGCTGTTGCTGCCCCGCTTGCTGTGCCATCAAGGCGGCTTTGGCTTTTTGGCGGTTCATATTCTCGTTGTTGACCAACGAAAACATCAAGGCATCATTTTGATTGGCTTGACCTTCTTGGAAAAGCTGTTGCTGACTCATGCCCTTTAAGCGGGATTGGATTTGAGGAACATTAAACATTCTCAGGCTCCATCTTCTTTAGTGCCAAGTCCATAAGACCATTGGACTTTTTAATTACACCACCCTTAGCGACCAACTTGCTCAAACCTGCCGCAGTCAACCCCAAACCTGCCACCTGAGATAGCGTGCTTGGAGGGGCTTGATACACAGACGCCGATTGCTGAGTCATCGGTAGTCCATGAATTAAATTGGACATGAAGTTCAATTGTTGATATGGGTAATTTTGAGCGTTAAGAAAGTTTTGTTGCGCGGTATTATCAATGTTTTGTGCTTGCTGTTGTTGTACGCCACCGTACTGAGCTTGCAGAGCATTGATACCCATGTTCTGATTGTACTGATTATTGGCCAATGTGCCCGTTGTATTAGCGCCTTGAAGAGCAGTATTTAAACCTTGGAGCCCAAGATTAGCGCCAAACTGTCCTTGTTGTGCATTGAGGTTGGCGGCTTGTTGTGAGGCCCCTTGCTCGGTATTGAACTGTTGAGCCGCCTGGTTGTAGGCATTGTTGTACCCTTGACCAATTAGATTTTGATTGGCAAGTTGGTTGTTCAGCCCCGTTGCCGCATTTTGTACGCCAAAACGTGAACCACCAAAAGCCCCTGCTTGGGCGGCTTGTGCATTTTGAGTTTGTTGTGCCGCGCCTTGTTGCTGTTGTTGAATCGCCAATTGCGGCGCCAAAGACGCTTGCAAGTACGGGTTCATGTAGCTCTGAGCCATCCCCGGACTTGTGAAACTCTGCGTCTGGTACGGATTATAGGTGTACTGTGTATTAAGCCCCCCAAGCGTAGCGGCCTGTGAGGCGGCAGTGGCTTGTCCCAAAGCGGGGTCAGTCTGCATCGTAGCCGCGTTATTAAACGCTTGCTGTTGCAACGGACTAAACTGCGCAGTCGTCTCGCCTTGATATTGCTGATAAGGGTTTGTGTTTATGTCGGTCAAAGCCGCGGCTTGCCCAACCATTGATTGCCCATAACCAGCTATTTCAGGCGCAAACCCAGATTGGTACTGCGTTACATTTGTTGGTGCTGGAGTGCTTATTGCTGTTGTGCTCATGACCGTTCCTTATGCAGGTAAATACTGATGTGCGTTTGTGTTGGTTGCTACTGCGTCTTTACCAACCGTTTTGCGACGTGTGTTTTGAATGCGATCCATCATCTTGTAAAGCTGTTTTGCGCCAGCCTCAGTAGAGCCATTACCAAGTTCGGAAACGATCCGAGCAGGAACCACAAACTCACCATCAGCAAGGCGAGCAGGCTCGGGATTAGTACTGCCAATAGTAGCAGGGATCGAATCCGACACACCATCACCTGGGCCTCGTAATAGGCGTCCGCCATCTGAGTATCCTCCTAAGTGGCCTACGGACATACCGCCTGCGGCAAGACTCATTAAACCACCTGCTTTACCACCACCTTGTGTAGCGCCTGATGAAGCGCCTGATGTATCGGTAGAGGTGGTACTAGCAACTGTTTTGCCGTTTGCATCATATGTAAGGCCGTCTAAGCCTGTGTATGTACCATCCGGGTTTTTCTTTCCATATATTTTACTATTGGGTATGAGCTCATATCCCAACATATCAATGGCTTTTTGATTTGTTAAACCTGTTTGTGGCGTTCCCAGATAGTCTTTGGTCGCACTGAAAGCGGCATCGTAATTTGGGTTTGCTATGTATGTGTGTGATGCTTGGTCGTATATCAACGGTTGCGCTACGTTGTATGCCGCGCTCATTGGCTGACCCAGCACCGAACTTTGGTAGGGTTTGGATATTTCACCTGTGGGTGTAATGGGGTTCAACACAGGGTTAACACTACTTAAACCCATCATGTAGTCATAGTTGGCTTTAGATTGGCCTGTATTGTGCGTATTGGCATTAAATTCAGCCAATGTTTTAGGTTGATAAGGTACATAGCCTGTACTACCACCGCCTGCGGTAACAGCATCCACCATTTGTTGCACAGACGTATAACCGCCTGCGGGTCTGTTGGGTAGATTGGGATTTTGACTAATTGTTCCGTTAGGGTTAACCACCGCATTGTTACCACCAACCCCCGAAGGCAAAGAGCCAGCAGGCGCTGTAGCAATATTAGTTGGGGTGCTTACATTCTCGGTTGTGCGATTGACTGGGTTCAACACAATAGGCGTTGTTGTTCCCGGTGCGGTATATGTATTTAAAACCGTGCCATTAGGTGTAAGTGTAGGAGTCGGTGTAGGAGTTGGTGTAGGTGTAACTGCTTTTACAGTTGAGTATATACCTTTGGGATTCACAGCGTTGTAGAGCGCTTGGATTTCTGCTTCAGTTTTTCCCGTTTCTTTTGCCATAGCGGCGGGGGGTACTTTCCATTGATCCATTTCCGTAGCAAGTTGAGTGTTACCTGCTATGTTGGTAGAAAGATTATTGGTAGCTCCTGTGTTTTGGTACGCAGTAGTAATGGCGTTGTTAATGTCCATGTTTGCGGGAGCAGTGCCTAGGGTCGCATCAAAAGCACTTACATTTGCCGCTGTAGGGTTTGATAGTGCCGCCGCTGAAAAAGGATTTGCGCCTGATGAAAACCATGCGTTATAAGCCGCAGGGTCAATATTTGATTGTGCTTCAGCCGCCGCAATAGCCGCTGGGTCATTTAAATTAATACCGCTTTGTTGTACATACTGTGAAATTTGATCGGGTGTGTATGTGTTATATGCGGGAGCTGATGCGCCTGAAGGCGGAGCAATACCTTGCGCGGCATTTGCGGCACTGCTTCCATTAACATATAAACCCGGCGTAGCAGTGTTTCCTTGGGCTAAACTTTGGGCATAATTAACTTGGCCTGGGGTAACGCCAAACTGTTGTTCAGCGGCGGCAAGAGAAGCACCAGATAAATTATTTTGTGCAATGTAGTTATTGATTACATCAGGGCTATAAGTTGAATTAACATTTCCACCATCATCATAGTGATGTACGCCACCACCTTTGGCCAAAGCCACAAGACCGCCCGTAGCGGCACTATTGGTAAGCGCTTGTGCGGCAGGTGCTTGGCCTTGATAGGTATACCCGCCCATTGGGCTATAGTTGTAATACTTGTAGTATTGAGAAGAGCCTGTAGCAGGCGCATTAAGTTTTTGTGGGGTGGCAGCGGCTTTCAATCCTGCGGCAGTTAAAGCGGCAATCCCTACTTGCGTGGATAATCCTGCATTTGCATAGCTGTTCAGCAGACTTTTGCCTACGCTGAGAGGCTTGCCATCAGCGCCTAGTTGATCGTAAATAGGTCTGGTTGCATTTGGATCAGTGAGTGGGGTTTTTGATATATTGGCTACTTCCTGACTTGCTGCCGCGGGTGGGGGAACGGGGGGCGCCGTATTGCTTGCCGCCGCTAATTGCGCCGGGGTAACTTTATACTGTGGTTCTTCTGAAGGCAAATTATTAGCCACATCAGGTGGTGCTATTTGATTTACGGGGGTAGGTGACCCCACTTGCGTTGGAATACCCTCCTCGATAGGAAGACTAGATGCATTAGGATTTGTTCCGCCAACGCCACTCAACCCAGCCAATCCCCACCCCATAGCACCCGCAGTCAAGGCGCTACCAATATTTCCGCCATTCAACAAGTTGGTGATGCCTCCGGCCAATCCAGCTCTGGTCGCAAAACTTAACCCAGCATCACCAGCCCCACCCAACTCAAGACCGGCTGGGCCCATGAAATACGCAAGTGCAGCGGCTTCAGCCATCTGGCCAATAGAACTTTTGCCCACATCATGGACAGCATTTGATATTCCATTCAGCGCATTACTAAAAATATCAGACATAAAAACGCTCCAAGAATAGGTTTAAGTTTACCATTTAACCAATTTTCCAGCTAGTGCCTGTGGAGTAGATTGGCACAGTGTTTGACCCGCCGCCGATCACCGTAGTACCAAAAGTCGTAACTGTTGCGTCCGATACAAAAGTCCTGCTTCCGGCGTTTGTCATGGACGCGGCGGGAAGTTTAGCGACCGTGGTTATGGATGTGTTGGTGATGTACGCGTCGGTCAATATGCCCAGTACTGTGTTTATTTGGTTTAAAAACAAACGCAAGACATTGGTGAGCTTATCTCCGTACTGCCGCTCGTATTCTTCTGGCGCAAGGGGCATGTTGGGTACAGCAGGATTAATTGGTTTTGTAGCCATTATCTGCGTCCGTCTAGTCTCATGTTGAATCTAGGCGCACCCAACTGCCAAGTCGTACCCGCTTGGTTAGACTCCATTTTAAAAATCATCTGACGGCCACGGATGCGCGTGTAAACCTGGCCAGTAAACTCTTCAGTAATGTTGTAAGTTGCCGTGTAATTGACGGTGTTATCTTTGATTTGGGTAGCACCCGAGCCCGAGTCGGTCAAGGCAATCAATGTCATCGTAGTAGCGGGGTTAGTGCCACTAGTAGAGCCTGAGAAAGTAAGGTCAGGAAGTATGCGATCAATAAATACAAAGTGATCCCCATCCCCAATATCAAACTCAGAAGAAGATATAAAAGCATCAATAGCTGCAGGAGTTCCTGTTTCATAATTGTCCACCCCACTTTCTTGGTTGCACAAATACCCGTTATAGGTCGCGCCAATTGGGTTGTTTTGAAGCGTGGTATCCAGCCAAGCCGTCCTACCTATCGTGCCATAGTACCAATTCTTTTCAATATAGTTATAGACCACATATGCGTTACATTGATCACCTGAGCCTGACACATAGAACCACCAGACTTCATTAAAGCCTTCTACTGTACTACAGTAGACTTGCTGGGTTTGGTTGTAGTTCATGTCTTGGAATACATACCGACGCAAGTCCGAGCTTAGTGTCTGTACGCGCCCATCGTACATATAGAATTTGTCAATACCCATCCAATAGACAACACCAGACGCATATACAGCCGCATTTGGGCCAATGATTGTTGTGTTTTCTCCGAGTAACTGAACGCCCCAAACATAGGGTGGGCCAAGATATTGGAGTGAATAAGCAGCGGCATCAGTCAACACAAAGATCTCTTGACGGGTTTGGATGGCCGTTATGATTTGCGAGCCGTGGGATAAGCGCACATCACCCGCTTGATTGGTAATATCTGGATACCATACTGTTGGATTTTGTTGATCCGACCATCTGATGAGCATAGGGTCTAAAGTTGTCGTGCCTATTGCATTAGTACCAAATACGATCACAAAGTTAGACGAATCTGATACTTGTATGTAGTTTTGATATAGCGGCACATCCACCAATAGCGCAATAGATTGAACGCCCGACTGCGAACCCGATGTGTTAATGGGCGTGCCGTTTTGAGTCGTGGCTAAATTAAATGTAGCGCCTGTGGAATTAACGGCATAGTACGTCACCCCTGTTGATAAACCCGTTGGCAACGCGCCTGTTGTGCCCAATTGAATACCGCTATTGTTAGGGACAATTGTATTTGCAGTAATAACGGCTGGGGAAGCAATCGTAATACTTATAGTTCCGCCCGTGCTATTGAGTAAGACACCGCGAGAATTGACTGTACTGGAAGCCGTCCAATAATAAATGCCCCCACCGCGCGGGCCAAAAAGCAAGTTTTCACCAAAGTTGTATGCATTCCAAATGCGCAAATTGCTAGTAACTGTTTGCCCATTACCCCACGAACCAAGACCCCAATTGCCTGCGCCCCAACCATTGAAGGGGGTTTCTATAGCGGGGCCAGTATTGATTTGAAAAGCCGCAGTAACTGTACCGCCAGTACCTGTATCAGCCGCAGTAGACACTACAGGGGCGCCTGTAGTGGGGTTTTTTGCAGAAATAGTAAAAGTGTTAGCACTGGGGACAGATACAACTTGGTATTCTTGATTTAACACGGCGGCCGTTATGTTTCCGCCTAAACTTGTAGCTCCACTAAAAATTACAAAGTCATTAGCAATAGTCCCATGACTTGCATAAGTCACCGTTATTTTTGAACTAAAAGGCGTGCTTGTGACCGCCGCAAAAGGCCCCGTTAAAGTTGTTGTTATTCTTATTGGCGTGATATCGTAGTAAAACGTGCCGTAAGTAAGGTAGTACTTTAAGTTAGTACCC
>Ga0118677_10003520_pt1 | contig 29468 bp, 29 predicted proteins | sample AliMusrvi5mmetaG_FD_86154 | JGI IMG/M metagenome (GOLD analysis project Ga0118677, IMG submission 86154) | reverse complement strand
CCACTAAACTGTATGATGAAGGCGGCAAATGTTCATCACGCAAGGCAGAATGATATTGGATGGAATCAATTAATGTTTGCGGATGCTCTACTCTTACACCTAAAGCAAAAGGTTTTGCTTCAATTAAAATATTTTTTTGATGAAATAATGAGAGCGATTTTATGAAAGCGATATGGACAGGAGCCTTAAGTTTTGGATTAATTAACATTCCTGTAAAGATTTACAGTGCTTCAGAAGAGAGAGCAATCAAATTTCGATTACTTGATAAAAACGGTAACAACCCGATAAGTTATTCTAAAACAAATCAAGTAACAGGAAAAGTTGTGAAGTCAGAGGACATCGTCAAAGGGTACGAATACAGCCCGGGTGATTTTGTAATTATTTCAGATGAGGATTTAAAAAAAGCTGCACCTAAAAAATCAAAGCTTATAGAAGTTATCAGTTTTACATCTGAAAAAGAGATCCCGATTAAGAATATAGACAAGCCATATTATGTTGAACCCGATGCAAAAGCTGAAAAGGCGTATGTGCTATTCAGAGAAGCTCTTAAGAAATCGAACAAAGTAGCAATTGCTAAAATTATAATGCACGATAAAGAACATTTAGTGATGATTGAGCCGGAAGCTAATGCATTATTACTAATGACTCTTCGGTTTCATGATGAAGTTAGGACGGCTGAAACCTTGAAAATTCCTGATAAAAGCACTTATTCAAATAAAGAATTAGAAATGGCAATTATGCTAATTAATCAATTAGATGAAGAATTCCGTGTTGAAGACTATCGTGATACATATGCTATTGAAGTCAAAAAATTAATTGAGAAGAAGGCTAAAGGACAGCCGATCAGAATATCCGAGAAAAAGACAGTTCCAGCATCAGACATGAGAGATCTTATGGGACTTTTGCGGCAGAGTCTACAGCAGCGGCATGGTAAACATCATGGCGGAAGAACCGCACACGCATAAAAAATATGAAGCTACAGCAATATAAGCGGAAGCGTAATTTTGATAAAACTCCTGAGCCTGCGGGGCGTACCGGTAAATCGAAAGAGCTACATTTCTATGTTCAAAAACATGCAGCTACAAATCTACATTATGATTTGCGGCTTGAACTAGACGGTGTTTTAAAGAGCTGGGCAGTTCCCAAGGGGCCTCCGAATGATCCATCAGAAAAGCGGCTTGCTGTACAGGTAGAAGATCATCCACTTGAATATGGAAATTTCGAAGGGGAGATACCTAAAGGAAATTACGGTGCGGGGAAAGTTATTGTATGGGACCGGGGTTTTTATTCGAGTCTGGAGACGGAGGATGTTAATAAGTCAAAGAAACTTCTTCGTCAGGGTTTATCGGACGGGCAGATAAAAATAATGCTGCATGGAAACAAACTCAAGGGCGGGTATGCACTTATACAATTAAAAAATCAGGAAGCGAACAAATGGCTTTTTATAAAAGAGAAAGACAGGTTGTTTACTTTCAGCAATAAAGCAAAGCAGGTTGGAAAAGACGCTATGCCTCATAATATACATCCCATGCTTGCCAAAAGAGTTGATGAATCTTTTGACCGGGAAGGGTGGATATTTGAAATTAAATGGGACGGATACCGTGCAATTTCAGAAGTATCGGAAAAGGAAGTAAAATTATATTCCAGGACAGGTCAGGACTTAAAGAAAAAATTTCATACGATAAGCGAAGAACTGAGGACGTTTAAGGGTGAGGCAGTATTTGACGGAGAGATAGTCGCATTAAAAAACGGCAGGCCTGATTTTCATGCTTTGCAGAATTATGAAGAAGAATCTCCATTTGTTCAATATATAATTTTTGATTTACTGTATCTGAATGGTGTTGATTTACGTTCAAGTCCCCTTTCGGAGCGAAAAGAAAATTTGATGGGACTATTTAAGAATTCGGGACATATAATAATCAGTGATTACGTGAAAGATAACGGCATCGAATATTATCAAGCGATCAAGAAACATAAACTGGAGGGGATAGTCGCGAAGGATGCATCCGGTTCATACCTAGAAGGAACCCGTTCAACTTCATGGCTTAAAATTAAGAATGTTGAATCGCAGGAAGCAATAATTATAGGTTATACCGCACCGCGGGCCAGCCGGAAATATTTTGGCGCATTAGTATTGGGGGCTTATGACGGTTCAAGAATGAAATATATTGGGCATTCAGGTGGGGGTTTCACAGAAAAAGAATTGGGTGAGCTATATAAGAGGCTATATAAAATAAAGCAGGAAGCAAGTCCAGTAGACGAAAAGGTTCCTGTAAATTCACAAATTACGTGGGTGAAACCTTTGCTGGTCTGCGAGGTAAGTTTCAGTGAATGGACTCCATCGGGAAGGATGCGGGATCCAGTTTATCTCGGATTAAGAAATGATATAAAACCAGAAGAAGTTTCGCGTGAGGAAGTCATTCATGCAAAACAAACTAAAAAATCAGCGAATTCAGCAGACATAAAGATATCGAATCCAGAAAAAATTTACTGGCCTGATAAGGGATATACAAAAAAGGACCTGGTAGATTATTATGGACAAATTGCTGATTACATTCTTCCATACTTAAAGGACAGGCCTCAGAATCTTCTCCGCAACCCGGATGGAATTTCTAAGAAAGGATTTTTTCATAAAGATATAAACTTTGCCCTGCCAAGTTTTGCAGTATCAAAAAAGATACAGTCTGAGTCCAAGGGCGCCAAAATAAATTATCTTCTTTGTCAGAATAAAGAGACTCTATTATTTATGGCAAACCTTGGCTGCATTGAAATTAACCCATGGAACTCAAGGCTAGATAATTTAGACAAGCCCGATTATCTGATAATCGATCTTGATCCCGGGAAAAGAGAATTTAAGGATCTTATTAAAACAGCCGTTGAGGTAAATAAAATACTGCAGTTGATGAAAATTGAAAGCTGTATTAAAACATCAGGCAAATCAGGCTTACATATCTGCATTCCCTTGGCGGCACAATTTACATATACGCAGTTAAAGCCTTTCGCATTGATGTTAGCAAAACTGATACATAAAAGGCTGCCTGATATTACTTCAATAGAAAGGCATCCTGAAAAGCGAAATGGAAAAATTTATCTGGATTATCTTCAGAACCGGCGAGGCCAGACTATAGCAGCACCCTATTGTGTACGTCCCGTTCCCGGAGCCACTGTTTCAACTCCCCTTGAATGGAGTGAAGTTAAACCAGGGCTTGATCCCCGCAAATTCACTATTAAAACAGTTATAGCCAGGATTAAAAAGAAAGGCGATCTATGGAAACCCATCCTTGAGAAAGGGATCGATATTTCTGAAGCATTAAACTCACTGGAAAGAAATTTAATGTGATAAATGACAAAATATTTCTATAATAAACTACAGAATATTAACACCATGCTATTAATAAATTTACAGCAGAGAAGGAGAAAGCGAAATGGCAAGTGAAGATATAAACCACACTATATTAGTTGATCAAACACCTGAAGAAGCATTTAACGCCATCAACAATGTCCGCGGGTGGTGGACGGGAGACATTTCAGGAAGTACGGACAAACTTAATGAAGAGTTTACATATCGTTACAAGGATTTTCATTATTCCAAACAGAAGATAACGGAATTAATTCCGGGCAAGAAAGTAGTTTGGCTTATAACGGACAGTTCACTTGAATTTCTTAAAAAGAAAGACGAGTGGGTCGGCACGAAGGTTATTTTTGACATAAATAAAAAGGGGGACAAAACTGAAGTTCGTTTCACTCATTTAGGCATAGGACCCAGTGTAGAATGTTATGACAAATGTTATAATGCGTGGGGATCATATGTAAATGGGAATTTAAAGAGCCTGATTAAAGCCTCGACATTAGTTTAGAGTTTGGTTTTGAAAATCCTTTGGAGTCATTCCGGTTTCTTTTTTGAAGAGGCGGGAAAATTCAACCAATTAATTATTAAATATCGAGTTTTCTGCTGCCCATCCATTTTATAATTTCAGGGTTGTCATGGTCGAAAAAGAGGCTGACGTTTTTGTCAAGCGCTGCAATTGAATTCATATCTTCAGATTCAAGTTTAAAATCGAATATATTGAAATTCTCAGCCATCCTTTCCTTGCGGACCGATTTAGGAATAGCAACAACATCACTCTGAATAAGCCAACGCAGAATTACCTGGGCAACTGATTTATTATATTTCCCTGCAAGAGAAAGGAGAAGTTCATTTTGAAAAATGTTGTTCTTCCCTTCCGCGAATGGTCCCCAGGATTCATGCTGCACACCGTTCTCTTTTAAGAACTTATGAGTTTCAATCTGCTGGTTGAAAGGATGTGTTTCGATTTGAATTACAGCAGGAACAATTTTATTAAACGTAATCAAATCCATAAGCCGGGCGGGGCTAAAGTTACTAACACCTATTGCCCTGACCTTACCTTCAGAATATAATTCTTCCATAGCACGCCATGAACCATAAACGTCGTTATACGGCTGATGAATCAAATAGAGATCCAGATAATCCAACTGCAATTTGTTCAAAGATTTCTGAAATGCTTTTTTAGTGTTTTCATATCCCGCATCCTGAAGCCAAAGTTTAGTTGTAACAAATAATTCCTCCCGTGCAATGCCGCTCTTTTTTATTCCATTTCCAACTGCGGTCTCATTCATATAAGAAGCTGCAGTATCGATATGGCGATAGCCGGTTTGAATTGCATCTACAACACATCTTTCACATTCAGCCTGGTCGGGGATTTGAAAAACTCCATATCCAAGAATCGGCATTTCAACGCCGTTATTTAATATTACCTTTTGCATTATTCTATTCCTATTAATTTATTCGGGCACGATTTCGTTTATACATTTTATTGCATTTAATGTTCTTGGATATCCTATATAGGGCAATAATTGTGTAACAGCGCTAAGCAGAACTTCTTTATCATTTCCAATATTTAAGTTTCCCTGTATATGACCTTTTAACTGAGACTCGCAGCCGCCAAGGGACAATAACATAGAAAAAGTTAACAGTTCTCTTGTTTTTATATCCAGACCAGTTCTGGTTATATAATCACCAAAGCAATTTGCGGATAAATATTTTTGAATATGAATCTGATTAGCGGGAGAATCCTCATACATCTTATCAATCATTTCTCCGAAGATAGATTTTTGCATTTCCAAACCTTTAGCCATTCGGGTTTCCGGAGTTGTAGTAGATTGTCCTTCCAGCGGTAGTTTAATTCCTCTGCTTTTTAATATTTCATTTGTGGCATGGATAAAATCAAACACCTTAGCCAGGCCAACATATGGAACGGCCTGGTAAACAATTTCTTTCACTTCAATAGGAGTAACGCCAATATTGAGAGCACCGCCGACCATAACTTTATATTCGCTTAAAGTCTGGCTTGCAATCATAGATCCCAAGACAATTATTAATCTGGATCTGGAATCTAAGACTCCATAATTCAGCACTTCATCAAATGCAAAGTTATCAAACACTTCTATTAGTTCAGGGTCTGTTTCTTTTAATGTTGATTTATGATTAGGAAACAGTTCCTCATGGTTTTTATTTGCTTTTTCACTTATACTCATTATTTAATCCTTCTTTTCATGGCAGATCAGATAGTCTTTGTCGGTTACGGGATCCAGCCATTCAACAGCACCTTCTTTAGTGTTGTTTGTTATGACGATGTGGGTTAAACTGCTGTCGCGGGAAGCACCATGCCAGTGGTCTGTATGCGACGGAATAACTACAACGTCGCCTTTAGTAAGAAACCTTGCAGGCTTACCTCTTTCCTGATAGAACCCTTTGCCGTCGGTGATCAGCAATATTTGGCCGGCAGGATGCGTGTGCCAATTGTTTCTACTGCCTGGTTCAAAGATGACATTGCCGACTGCATAACTTTTGGTTTCATCCTGAAGGACTAACATATTCAACCATGCTGTTCCGGTAAAATAATCCGGAGAAACTTTTTCACCTTTCGGGAAAATGCTGTTTTGAAATTCGGTGTTAATCATAACTATTCTTTCCTTTTTATAAGCCGGTTCTTTTTTCCAGTTCTTCGGGATAGCGGTCGCCTACTACTTTAACTTTTTCAAGAGCGGAGTTAATCTCGTTTAATTCAGCCGAAGTTAAATTGAGAGCAGCGGCTCCGATATTTTCCTCGAGACGATTAATTTTAGTTGTACCCGGAATCGGGACAATCCATGGTTTCTGTGAAAGAAGCCAGGCAAGGGCAATCTGAGCAGATGTGGCATTCTTTTGTTTGCCAATATCGGCAAGTAAGTCAACAAGAGACTGATTCGCTTTACGGTTTTCAGCAGTGAAACGAGGAACGATATTGCGGAAATCGTTTTTATCGAATGTTGTCTTGTCGTCTATTTTACCAGTAAGGAAACCCTTTCCAAGGGGGCTAAAGGGGACAAACCCAATGCCAAGTTCCTCAAGAGCCGGGATCAATTCTAATTCAGGTTTTCTCCACCACAGTGAATATTCACTTTGAACTGCGGTTACCGGCTGGACAGCATGCGCACGGCGGATAGTTTTAACCCCGGCTTCAGACATACCGAAATGTTTTACCTTCCCTTGCCGAATCAAATCTTTTACTGCACCGGCGACATCTTCGATGGGAACATTTGTATCGACGCGATGCTGGTAGAAGAGATCGATCACATCAGTCTTGAGGCGTTTAAGAGAAGCATCGGCAACTTCCTTTATATGTTCCGGGCGACTATCCTGTCCGCCTCCGGGTGTAAATTTAAATCCAAATTTTGAGGCGATAACCACTTTATCGCGGAAGGGGGCAAGAGCTTCACCCAGAAGTTCTTCGTTTGTAAAGGGGCCGTAGGCTTCGGCCGTGTCAAAAAGCGTGACGCCGAGTTCGATTGCTTTATGAATTAGGGTGATCATTTCTTTTTTGTCCGGAACCGGTCCATAGGCAAAACTCATTCCCATGCAGCCAAGTCCAAGGGCTGAGACTTCTAAATTACTTTTTCCAAGTTTACGTTTTAACATCTTTTAACTTCCTTATGCTAATTTAGGCAGATTGTAACAATAATTAAATCTTACGGTTTAAATATAAAAAAGCTATAGTAACAGAAAGTATACAAAAGGCGGGAGAACTGATACATTTTGCGGTGGGGTACGGGAGGTGAAGAATTGGCTTTGCCATACGTTATTTCCTTTTATTTCTGGCAATTATGTGCGCAATGGTTTATTTTTATCAGGGGCGACAATGAGATTCTTCAGTCGCTGTGCTCCTTCAGAATGACATGAGAAAAGCTCAGAAGGAAAAGATGGATTTTGAATATTCAGACATATGGGAGAATGCGGCGGACGGGATCAGGGTAACTGATTCTGAGGGGATAATAGTGGGAGTGAATCCTGCGTTCTGCACAATGTTCGACAAGCCGGAGGGTGAACTTGTAGGTCAGCCATTTCATATACTTTACCATGCTAATATTCAGGGGGAAATTTATAAAGAATACCGAGATGACTTCTTTAACCGTGAAATTAAATCCTACCTTGAAAGAAAAGCCATATTATGGAACGGAAGGAAAGTTTGGTTTGGATATTCCAACTCAACTATGAAGAGCAAATTAAACGATACGCTGGTTCTTTCAATTGTCCGCGATATATCCGAGAGAAAGGAAACCGAATTAGAACTTACCAAAAGCGAAAGGCAGTACAGAAATCTATTTAACAATACAAGCGATGCGATGTTTGTCTGCTATCTGAATTACGGCAAGACATTAAGTAATTTTGCGGAAGTTAATGAGAAGGCATGCCAGCTGTTGGGATACAAATCCGAAGAGATGCTTAAATTAAATCCACTTCAGGTGATATTCGAGAATAAAGAAGATGAGATATTAAAGTTCATAGATAAATTAAATTCAGGGCTAAGTTATATTTTTAATGTTTCATTATCAGATAAGGGTAAAAGAATTATTCCAGCGGAAATAAATTCTAGATTATTCGATTTTAATGACCGGCCTGCGATCTTATTTATATCGAGGGATATTGAAGAGAGGCAGAAATTTGAAGAGAAGATAAGACAGAGGACCGAGCAGTTAAGGAACCTGGCATCTAGACTACAGTCGGTAAGAGAAGAAGAGCGAAAAACAATTGCACGAGAGATACATGACGAACTGGGGCAGATGTTAACGGTGCTAAAAATTCAGATAAGTCTGCTATCCAATAAAGTAAACGCAACAGATCTTATCCGAGCTAAATTTGAATCAGTTGAGAAGCTGATCGATAATTCGATAGAATCGGTTCAGAAGATATCGTCGAAGCTTAGGCCAGGGCTGCTGGATGAGCTGGGGCTTATTCCGGCAATAGAATGGCAGGCACAGGATTTTATGGAGAAGACAGGAATAGAGTGTGAGTGTATTCTTCCGAAGGATGAGATTAATCTGGATCAGGAAAAGTCAACAGCATTATTTCGAATATTCCAGGAATCAATTATTAACACAGCGCGCCATGCAAACGCAAGCAAGATACTGATACAGCTTAAAGAATTAAGCGGGACTCTGGTGCTTGAAATAAAAGATAATGGTAAAGGGATAACTCAAAGCCAGGTAAATGACCCGAAGTCGCTCGGTCTGCTGGGAATGAAGGAGAGGGCGATAATATTCGGAGGATCAGTTGAAGTAAAGAGTTCGATGAATGACGGGACAACGGTGAGGGCGGTTATCCCCTCGGAGAGTAAGGAGTAAGGAGTAAGGAGTAAGGAGTAAGGAGTAAGGAGTAAGGAGTAAGGAGTAAGGAGTAAGGAAAAATAAGGAAAGAAAAAGGAATTACAAGCCTTAACCCACTTTATTAAGGTGGTATAGGAAAAAGAAAAACAACCACCGCTGCCTTCGGCAGCACTTTATTAAGGGGGAATTGGAGATATGAGATGATTAAAATATTGATGGCAGATGATCATGCAATTGTGAGAGAGGGATTGAAGCAGATACTTGCCGAGGAGCCGGATATGAAAGTAACCGGTGAAGCCGGAGATGCTGCTGAGTTATTTGAGCTTCTTAAAAAAAATATTTGGAATGTTGTTGTATTAGATATTAATATGCCAGGGAAGAGCGGACTTGAGGCATTAAAGGATCTGAAGAAAGAATATCCTGATCTGCCGGTTCTAATTTTAAGCATGTACAGTGAAGAGCAATATGGAATAAGGGCATTGAAAGCGGGGGCATCGGGATATCTTAAAAAAGCAAGCGCTCCTGCAGAACTTGTTACAGCATTAAGAACAATAATTAAGGGGAAGAAATATATCAGTCATGAGCTGGCAGAAAACCTTGCCGAGAATATTAATCAGCAAGACGGGAGACCAGAGAAGTTATCAGACCGTGAATATGAAATACTCTGCAAAATTGCATCGGGAAATTCCGCAGATGATATTGCGTCGGAACTTTGCATTAGTGTTCACACAGTTTATTCATACCGAAACAGAATACTAGAGAAGCTTAGTCTAAAAACCAATGTTGAGCTAACGCAATACGCGATTCAGAACAAACTTATAGAGTTAAAGTAAATATTTATAGGCGACCCCTTTGTTAAGGGGAATTGGGACAACACATTATTTTTCGCTATCCAAGTGGCCCATCTGTTCAGAAGCATATCTGGTTCCTTTGGCAATATTAAGAGGGAACGCTGCATCAATACGGTTAATTAATTCCGGAGTTAATTCAATATTTAAGGAGCCCATTGCTTCATTCAATCTTTCTCTAGTGCGAGCGCCGATAAGAGGAATTATATTATCACCGCGAGACAGCACCCATGCAATTGCGACCTGAGCGGCAGTTCCACGCGCATCATTAGCAATCTTATTGAGTGATTCTACAAGTTTCATATTGTGTTCCAGATTTTCACCAGAGAACCTTGGAAGATATTTACGCATATCAAACTGATCAGTTTTGCCGGAATTTGAATAATGACCGCTGATAAGACCGCGCGATAATATGCCATAAGCTGTAATTCCAATGCCGAGCTTTTTGCACAGGGGCAAGATTTCTTTTTCAATGCTTCGGGAAATTATGGAGTATTCTATCTGGAGGTCGATAATAGGATGCACGGCATTAGCGCGTTCAATAGTATTAGCGCCGGCTTCAGAAAGCCCTATATGGCGGACGAATCCAGCATTTACCATATCGGCAATTGCGCCTATAGTATCCTCGATAGGAACGGCGGGGTCAATCCGGGCAATTCTATAAATATCAATATAATCAGTCCCAAGCCGTTTGAGAGAATACGCAAGAAAGTTTTTAACAGCTGCGGGGCGACCATCAACGCCGCCCCATGCACCGCGGGGGTCGCGCATACCGCCGAATTTTACGCTAAGCATATATTGATTCCGAGGGATATCTTTGAGGGCTTTACTAAGAAGCATTTCATTATGTCCCATTCCATAAAAATCACCTGTGTCTAATAAATTTATTCCCTGATCCAGCGCAGAATGAATGGTTTCAATACTTTCTGATTCATCAGCGTGCCCGTAAACTCCAGACATGCTCATACACCCGAGGCCGAGGGTGGAGATGTTAACATTTTCTTTACCAATTTTTCTAGTCTGCATAATTAATCACTTTCGCCACATGTTATGAAAATTACGGTTACAATATAATAAAACAGGGGGTATTGGGGTTGCGGAGAAAGACAGGGAGATTATTACTTGTGTAGTAAAAATTACTACACAAAAATCATTATTAGTATTGTTTCTTTACTTAGCAATCAAATCTATCTTCCTGTCAACAAAATGCCATAGCGATGATACTTGTCGTTTCCAATATTTATAAATCTGAAATATCTACAACCAATATTTCTATTAATGGGGAGATAAAATGAAGGTATTTTTCCTAATACTGATATTTCCAATTGTACTTTTTTCACAGCAGGCAAAATGGTATGACGATCTTGGGTTAAACGGGTTCGTTTCATCATCTTATTCCTATAATTTTAATAATCCTGAATCGGGAAAGAACCAATACCGTGTGTTTGATTTTGATGATAATACATTCAAAATTGATGTAGCGGAACTTGTATTCCAGAAACAGTTAACGGCGCCCGGGGATGCCGGGTTTCGAATTGATTTAACGGCGGGGTCTTCAATACCGCCAGTCGTTAAATCGACAAAAGACACTGAGGATATCGATCTGCACCAAATTTATTTAAGTTATATAGCAAAGATCGGAAACGGACTTCGGATTGATGCGGGAAAATTTGTAACGCATCTCGGTTATGAAGTAATTGAGGGATACGACGGATATAATGATAACGTATCTCGCTCATTCTTATTTGGTTATGCGATTCCTTATACACACACAGGCGTAAGGTTTTCATATCCGTTTTCAAAAGAATTAAATGCAACACTGATAGTTACCAACGGATGGGACAATTCAACCGACAATAACAAATCGAAATCATTAGGCGCGCAAGTTACATATACGCCTACTGACAGATTTACATTTACGGGTAATTTTCTTGGAGGACCAGAACAGAACAATGACAACTCGCGCAACAGGTTTGTATATGATTTCTTAGGGATACTAAAAATTACTGACCAGCTTTCAATCGGCGGTTACGGGGTATATGGTGTGGAACAGAAAACAGCAAGCAATGGAGATGATGCAAAATGGTATGGAGCCGCAGGGTATCTTCGTTATTATTTATGCGAAGATTTCAGTTTTGCATTAAGGACAGAAACATTTAATGACTGGAGCGGGACAAGGACAGGGATTCCCCAAAGGTTAGATGAAATTACAATTACGCCTGAGTATAAAATTAATAAAAACATTATCGTACGGGGAGACTTCAGGTATGACGAATCGAACCTGGAAGTATTTGAAATAGACAATCAATTTTTAAATCATCAGTTAACAGTTTCCTTAAACATGTTATTCATTCTATAATTCATTATTTAATAATAATTTGGAGGTTAATATGTCCCAGTACGTAAAAGATCTAATGGCAGATGTAAAAGCGAAGAACCCTGCCGAGCCGGAATTTCATCAGGCGGTAGAAGAAGTAGCGACTTCTTTATCATTAGTATTAGACCGACATCCGGAATATAGAGCAGCCAAAGTACTTGAAAGAATACTTGAACCTGAAAGAGTGCTAATGTTCCGAGTTCCATGGGTAGATGATCAGGGAGAAGTTCATATAAACAGGGGATTCAGAATTGAGATGAACAGCGCGATAGGGCCTTACAAGGGAGGGCTTCGTTTCCATCCATCAGTAAACCTCGGCATATTGAAATTCTTAGCATTCGAGCAGGTATTCAAAAACAGTTTAACCACTTTGCCTATGGGCGGCGGAAAGGGAGGATCAGATTTTGATCCTAAAGGGAAGAGCGATCTTAAGATAATGAGATTCTGCCAGGCATTCATGAGCGAATTATTCAGGCACATCGGTCCTGATACAGATGTACCAGCGGGCGACATTGGAGTAGGCGGAAGAGAGATAGGATATTTATTCGGTCAGTACAAGAAACTGAAGAATGAATTCACGGGCGTCTTGACAGGAAAGGGATTGAACTGGGGCGGATCGCTTATACGTCCTGAAGCCACCGGATACGGCTCGACATATTTCGCTGCAGAGATGTTAGGCACAAAGGGAACGACACTTGAAGGAAAGAAATGTCTGGTATCAGGAAGCGGAAACGTTGCACAGTATACAATAGAGAAGATCAATCAGTTAGGCGGAAAAGTTCTGACAGCATCGGATTCCAACGGATACATTTATGATGAAAAAGGAATTGATGCTGCGAAGCTGGCATTCCTGATGGACCTTAAGAATGTAAGACGTGGAAGGATAAAAGAATATGCTGACAAATTTGATACAGCAGTTTACTTCCCGATAGACAGCAAGCTGGATTACAATCCGTTATGGAACCACAAAGCAGACTGTGCATTCCCAAGCGCAACGCAGAATGAAATCAACGGTAAGGACGCACAGAACCTGGTGAAGAACGGAGTAATTGCAGTAAGTGAAGGCGCGAACATGCCTACAACACTTGAGGGAGTTTGTGTATTTCTGGATGCGAAGATACTTTACGGACCGGGCAAAGCAGCCAATGCAGGCGGCGTAGCAGTATCAGGGCTCGAGATGTCGCAGAACAGCATGCGGCTGCCGTGGACGAAAGAAGAAGTAGATAATCGTTTAAGAGGGATAATGAAGAGCATTCATGGTACCTGTGTAACGATGGCAGACAGATTCGGTACACCGGGGAATTATGTAAACGGTGCAAACATAGGCGGCTTCCTGAAAGTAGCAGATGCTATGATAGATCAGGGTGTTGTGTAAGAGACTGAATTAGTTAAAATAATTCGCCCCCAATTCTTAGAATTAGGATTGGGGGTTTTTTTATGCCTTAAATCCAGCAAAACTACTGATAGTTGTTAATTACAACAATAAGTAGAGTAATTACAACTATTAGTTTCTGTTTCTTTATTGATTCCGGAGATGCATGAGAATACCTTTGTAGCGTATAAAAAATAAAGGATAATTACAATGTTGGACACAAAAATAATTGGAAAAAGGATTGCAGAGGCACGAAAGAAAATAAATGTTTCACAATCTCAGCTTGCTCAGCGTTTATTCATAAGTTCACAGGCAGTCGGGAAGTGGGAGCGAGGCGAATCAATGCCGGACATCATTACAATAAACCGTCTTGCGGAAATTTTAGGTGTTGACCTAAACTATTTTTCGGAAAATATCGAAACCGCAGCCACTGAAAGGGCATCGGATGGATCTTTAGATAAGCAACCGGCTGAATCGTCTTCCGGAAAGCAGAAGAAAAAACTTAATTGGGACATGTCACGCGGGAACTGGGTAGACGCTGATTTTTCGGGGTTGAAAGATCTGCATGATAAATTCAGTTCATCCAATATGCAGCGCTGCAAGTTTAACGGTTCGGATTTGTCGGGACTTCTGTTAAAAGGAAACAATGTTGATAAATGTGATTTCTCAAATTCCGATATCAGCGGCAGCCGTATACAAAGTTCCAACTTACTCAACAATATATTCAGGGACTGTTCGCTGAAAGAAACTGAATTTTCAAAAACCAATATCAATGGCTGCGATTTTTCAGACGCTAATTTTTCCGGAACTGAATTTTCAGAAAGCCATATTTACGGCTGCGATTTCACCGGCACCGATTTTACCGGAGTAGTGATTAAATCCGGGGGCTTTACGGGAGCGGCAGATAAATCCGGAAGTACAGAGAGAAATACAATTACTAATGCGGTATGGAACCACACATCTTTTACAGATACACAGATTGCCGATTTAGTTTTCACCGGCACACTGGAGGACTGCTCATTTGAAAACTGTGCATTTACAAGGGTGACATTCCAGAATTCTACCCTCATTAATACATTCTTTAAAAACAAAAGTTTGAAACGGATCCGCTTTATTGACTGTAAGGCGGACAGGATAACTTACGAATTCCTTAAAAACGGGAAGGCAGATTTATCGGGTATTACCATGTTAGTGCCGAAAAGAGAAGACGAATAATGCGGCAAATAAATTTGCTGTGCGCAACTCATAAAAAGTGGACTTAAAGAACTTCCAGGATGAGTTCTGAAAGCAGCAGATGCTAATGTGGTACTCAAGTAAAAAGCTGCCGGGGAAGATCTTAGGAAATAAATATGAATTCGCGGTGGAGATGCTGGGCGAATATTATGATGATCAACTGAAGCAGGTGAATAAAGATTATTTGGACAAGTGCAAAGCTAACAATTGCTAAGGGGGAATATTTAGAAATTATTCCAGGTTTTCCAAGTCGGCTAAGTCCTGGTGTCTTCCGGTAGCTTTTTTATTCTTTTTAAGACTTTCTAAATCAATGAAGGTAACGCTTACCCCTTCAATATCTACTTCAACTTTTTTGTTGTAGCATTCATCGAAGTTCAGGCCACTGGCTGCGGTCATAATGTCAATTCTATTGGGGGGATATCCTAATTGTATGACGTTATCAGGGGTATTCAAATCTTCAACTGTTATTCCAAGACCAGAAAAGCCGAATTCATTCAAGGTTTTCAGGATACTTTCGGCATTTGATTTTTCCATTAGTATCCATAAGTCAATATCCTTTGTATACCGGGGATAGCCATGAAAGGCAATAGCGTATCCTCCAACGACAAGATATTTAACTTTGTTTTTGTTTAATAATTCTAAAAACTCTTTGAAATCCTTGCTTATTATCATAGAACCAACCGTTATATTCTTGTCTTATTTCTTCTAAAGTAAGTAAGCGCTTTTCAACCGACTGGTTCTGCCAATATTTGAAGTCGCTTTTACCAGAATTTCCCTTTATTATATTAACTACTTTTTCAATCATAATTAGTTATCATAATTCCTTTTATAGTACTGAAAATACAAGATTAAACTTACTTTTTCAAATGTTTATTCAAGCCAGGTTTTATCGTCGAGGCATTGGCGGGCTTTTTTATCGCCATATTCGGCACCGAAAGTGAGAAGGTCATATTTTAGTTCAGTGGTTATATCCAAATCCAAAATAAGATCTTCTTCCCAGAAGCATTTAACCAATTCGGGTTTTCTTATCAAGGCTTTCATATACAATTCAGCTATCAATTCATCCTGTTGGCAATCATGATAAACCAATGCAATGTTACGGTAAATATCCTCGTCGTCGGGAGTTATTTTGAGGGCTTTCTTAAAATTATCAAGCGCCTGGTCATAATTTCCGATTTCATGGTTAATGCAACCCACAAGGGAAAGGTAATCGGGATCAGAGGGCTGTAGGGATAGCGCCTTTTCCGCAAATTCTTTTGCTTTTTCTGGATGGTTCGTCTCGCAGTAGCAAAGGCTCAGATTACAATACGCGCCAGGATAATCAGGCCGGATATAAAGTACAATATTTAAATTCTCTATGGCTTTGGCATATAAATGAAGATAGAAATAACATTGAGATATTCCCATGAATGCACGAACATTCTTATCGTCCAGTTCAAGAATGCGCTGATAAAATAAAACTGCTTCTTTATAATTCTGATCCTCTTTAAGTTTTCCGGCTTTATCAAACATTCCACTTATAACGTAAATTTTAATTGTTTCTTTACTTATGCTTTTTACAATGGTTTTATATTCAGGAAGATTATTCAGTTCCACCTGCAGTTTGTTCGCAGAATTCCATAGAACATCAAAATTATGCCGGGGGTTTCGGGAATTTAATGTTTCAACAAACACATAAGCCCAGTTCATGAATCTTTCTTTCAATTCATCGGGGATTGCTTCGGAATAAGGGTATTTGCCTTTTGTTAACATCGTCGGAACCTACTTAATATTATATATGCTTTATTTGAAAAATAAATATGCGGGCGGGTTAAAGCGTATCATTGAATGATACAATTCAAGGAATGGGATTCTTCGCTGCGCTCAGAGAATGGAGCCCCAGCCCTTTAGGGCTGGGCTAATCTCCTATTAATATGGAAAGAACGACCCCCCGCCCTATCGAGCGACCCCCTTTTTTAAGGGGGGATTTGATTCTCTGGTTTTTTGGAAATAGATATACGAAACCGCGAGTATTCCTAGAAATACAAGAGGAGATATAGCAACTTTTAAAGGATCACCGCTTGACAGATGAGCGATGAAAGCAGAGATAAATGTTATTGCAAATCCGATATATGCAATTTCCTTCAGCCGTGCAGGCGTGAATGTTAACAGGAGTGCAATTGCTCCCAGGACTTTGGCTATACCCAGTTCAATTCTGAAATATGAGGGAAAACCAAGATGGACAAAGGCAACTATTGTCTGAGCATTTGTGAAATAACTGAATGCCGCAAAGAGCATCATAACGCTGACTAGTGCAGTTGTTATCCAATATACGATTTTGTTCTTTTTCATTTTATTTACCTTTATGATTATTAGTTGTCGTATTTATGTATCTATATATTTAGATATTTCGATATATGAGCGCAAAAAAAACTATCTGCTTTTAATTGAATCGGAGATCATTGAACGAAATACTTCCAATGCTTTTTCATTCACCGAGACAATAACATGCCGGCCGTCTTTCACGGTATTTAATAGTCCTGCGTCAACAAGGATTTTAAGATGGTGCGATACGGTAGGCTGAGAAAGTTCTGCCACTTTTTCCGCATCGCCGCAGGAGATGCTTCCTTTAGCTGCGATCTCTTTCAATATTCTTATACGCGTTTTATCTGAAAGCGCTTTGGCAATTTTTACGATGTTATCTTCGTCGTGCTTCATATTCATATATTGAAATATATCTATATATTGAGTGAGTTGGTGTGTTACGAAACATACGGTTCCCAGCCCTAAAGGGCTGGGCTAAGGGCTGGGCTAGGGCTGGGCTAAGAGCTGGGCTAAGCCCTATAAATATAGAAATAAGGTATATTGAAATAATAAAAATAGAAAGTTATGCAAACGTTTCTGCCATATGCTAATTTTGAGAAAAGCGCCAGGTGTTTAGATTACAGACGCCTTGGGAAGCAACGTATTGAAGCAAAGCAGTTGTTAATGATTTTACTTGGAGAAAGTAAAGGCACGGGATGGAGCAATCATCCTGCCTGCAAAATGTGGAAGGGATATCCCGGAGCTTTGGCTCTTTATGGTTATACGATTTGCGCAGAATGGAGAAGAAGAGGATATAAGGATACTTTACTGGAATATTTTTTAGAACATATTGATACAAATATTAATAAAACTTCTTATCCTCCCTGGGTTGGAAATAGAAAGTTTCACAGGTCGCATAAATCTAATTTGTTAAGAAAGGATAAACTGTATTATTCTAAGTATAAATGGAATGTTCCAGATAATTTAGAATACGTTTGGCCATGTTAATAATTATCCATAAACTTTGCCATCTTTTCCCTGAAGGGCTGATCAGGTAGTTTAGAAGTATTAATATTAAAGTTTTCTGACGCGTGCACAGGATTGGCTGTAGCGGGGATAGCGGTTGTTACAGAGGGATGGGATATGATATATAAAAGGAAAAACTGACTCCATGTTTTTATTGAATATTCGCCAGCCCATGGGGGGAGCTGTTTGTTTTTCAGATTGGCGAATGGTTTTCCTGTTCCTAAGGGGCGATTGATTAATACGGCAACTCCGCGATCAGCGGCAGTCTTTAACAAACGCAATTCCGCATTACGGGAGAATATTGAATAATTAAACTGAACAAAATCAATTCCTTGTTCCGAAGTTAAGATGCGTTCAAGTTCTTCATGCGAGGAGTCGGTATAATGTGTGAGGCCAATATATCTGATCTTTCCAATTGATTTCCAGTCTTTCAGAGTCTGCAGGTGGGTTTTCCAATCTACGAGGTTATGAATCTGCATAAGGTCCATGGTAGTCCTTTGCATTTTCGCGAAGGAGGATTCCATTTGTAGAATGCCCTCTTCCCTGCCTGTAGTCCAGACCTTTGTTGCATAGAAGAAACAATTATTCCATTTAGAACCTGCGGTTAATTCACCTATAATATTTTCAGAATTGCCATACATGGGGGAGGAATCAATTAAGGTACCTCCTGCTTTCTGAAGAGTTTGAAGGACCTGATTAAGCGGTTCTTTTGAAGATTTAGGTTCAACGTCGAAGGTTTTCCAGGTTCCAAGTCCAAGGACAGGGATTTCTTCTCCAGTGGAGGGGATTATTCTTTTTAGCATAACATTCTTATCAATTTGCCGTATTAAAAATAGTTTTTAGGAAGACGGTTAAAAGCGCCTATGATTATTAACTGATAATATAATAAAAAGCTACTTTCCAAAGCGTCAAGTAGTTGTGATTAGGCAGTCTATACGGTAGAATTATTATTGAACAGCGAAGATATAATTAGTATATTTCTATATAAACCCGGAGAAATGGCATGATAAAATTGTTCCTGATTTCCGTTATGTTTTTAAATCCATGGGGGGATATAATTCCGCAAAATGATTTCACAACTAATGGGGAGGCTGCCAATTACGGTAATGATATGCAGCTATTATTAGGTCTGGGGTTTAACGGCTCGACAGAATACAATAATGAAATTAATAATTACCTGGGGACTAATAGTAATTTAAGCGCCTATTGGTATAGTTTTGAATTAAGCTGTGAGTTCCGAATTATTCAAAACCTATTTATTTATCCTAAAATTGGATTAAGCACTTCTTCGATAACAAAAGGCAATGAAACCAGCGGATCAACCAATGAGATTGCTACCGATCCAAATACAATTTACCGGTTAGGGGCGGGATGTAAATATTATATAATGCTAGGCAGTGTAAGTTCAATTTCATTAAACTTTGGGATGGGGTACTTTAAGAGAAGCACCGGCAATTCCCTTTTTCAATTTGATTCAAGATGGGTAATTATGGATCTTGCCGCGGGATATCAATATCGGTTTGATGTTAATGGAATAAGCGGGGGGATTGAATTTGGTTATCGATCAATTCCGGTTAAATCAATATATGACAATAGTAATAGGAATTACGGGGGGTTAACGGCAACTTTTCTTGCGAGCATTCCAATCGGCAATTATTGACGATTTTCCATTTAGGCTACTGACATTGAGGGGCATGAGATTCTTAGCTTCGCTCTGAATGACAAGAAGGATTCTCAGCATGACAGGAAGGGGGGGGGGATTAAGGGAATAATGGATTTTTCTTTACTTTGATGGAAAAAATTGAAAAGTTACATGTATGAAATCAAACTTTGATGACATTAAGAATGATTTTGATGCGTTGTGGGTAGAACATGGTTACGGAAACCGGTTCCAAGGGTTCCAAAATCTTATGCGCCTCAGAATTCGAGATATTCTTCTTGTTTCAAGTTTATATGATTTATATTTATTTGAAGAGGACGGGCGTCTTTATGAGCTTATCCGAAATGAATACCAGGGACTAAATTTAAGCCACTCGCCAGAGCTTACAAGAGTAAGCAGCGGGAGCGAGGCACTTGCTCTTGCCAAAGAGGAACGGAAATTTGATCTTATTATAACAACTCTCCATATTGAAGATATGCCCCCTGTATTGTTCGCAAGGATGATAAGGGAAGCGGGGCTGAATATTCCAATTGTTCTGCTTGCACATGATAATAAAGAACTGAACCTGCTGCTTCTGAGCAAGGATGCAGCGGTGTTTGATAAGATATTTATATGGCAGGGGGATTTCAGAATAATTATAGCTATAGTAAAATATTTTGAGGACCTGCTGAATGTTGATCATGATACAAGGATGGTCGGGGTTCAGACTGTAATTGTAATTGAGGACAGCGTAAGATATTATTCATCTTTCCTGCCGATAATTTATACGGAGATACTAAACCAGTCGCAGAGACTGATTTCAGAAGGGATAAACCTTTCGCATAAATTCCTGAGGATGAGGGCGAGGCCAAAAATACTTTTATGCTTAAATTATGAAGAGGCATGGGAATACTATACGCGGTACAAGGAATTCATGCTTGGGATTATTTCCGATATAGATTTTCCTCATAACGGCATTAATGATCCGCAGGCGGGGATTAAGTTTGCTAGAGAAGTAAAAAAAGAACACGGTGATATTCCTATACTATTACTTTCAAATGTTGAAGAGAACAGCAAGAAGGCGGCTGAAATAAATGTATCATTTATAATGAAGGAATCCCCTACCCTGTTAAATGAGTTAAGGGTATTCATGAATTATTATTTCAGTTTCGGCGACTTTGTTTTCAGGACTCCCGAAGGGTTGGAAGTCGGCCGAGCAACAGATCTCTTATCGCTGCAGGAGCAATTAAAGGTGGTTCCTGATGAGAGCATACGCTACCATGCGGAGAAGAATCATTTCTCAAACTGGCTGAAGGCAAGAACGGAATTCTGGTTAGCACATCAATTAAGACCAAGAAAAGTATCGGACTATAAATCTGTTGAGGCATTAAGAAAGGACCTGATATATTCACTCAGCGGCTACAGGCATTTACGCCAGAGAGGAATAATTACTGATTTTGTGAAAGAGACATTTGACCCTGCATCAAGTTTTGCCCGTATAGGAGGGGGTTCGTTAGGGGGGAAGGCACGCGGACTGGGTTTTGTTAACACACTTATTAACAATTATAATGTAGGCGATAAATTTGAGGATATACACATTCATGTACCTCCGGCAGTTGTAATAGGTACAGATGTATTTGACCAGTTCATAGATGAGAACAATCTGAGAAACTTTGCGCTTAACTGCAACGATGATGAAGAAATTACAAGGAGGTTTCTTGACGCAGAGAAGTTTCCTGAGGATGTGCTGGGGGAATTAGCGGCATTTCTTGAAATAATACATTCGCCTTTGGCTGTGAGGTCTTCAAGTTTACTGGAAGATTCTCAGTACCATCCGTTTGCGGGAGTATATCAGACGTACATGCTGCCTAACAATCACCACAACAAGCTGATAAGATTGAACCAGCTGCTTATTACGATTAAGCGAGTATATGCTTCGACATTTTATCAGAACACGAAGAACTATATAAAGATAACATCTTACCGTCTTGAAGAAGAAAAGATGGCTGTTATTATACAGAAGATGGTGGGGCACAAACATGAAAACAGATTTTATCCTGATTTTGCAGGAGTAGCCAAATCATATAATTTTTATCCGCATCCGCCACAGAAGCAGGAGGATGGTATAGTTTCAGTAGCTCTGGGATTGGGGAAAACAGTTGTTGACGGGGGAAATACAGTGCGTTTCTGTCCTAAGTATCCCACTGATCTAATTCAATTTTATTCTGTTGAAGAATCGTTAAACAGCAGTCAGAGAAATTTCTTTGCACTGATGTTAGACGGGGATGCCGACTTTGGCTATGTAACTCATGATATGCTTGTGAAGGAATTTGATTTAACGACAGCAGAATCTGACGGCACGCTGGCGCCGATGAGTTCAACATACATTCATGACAACTATGCAATCTATGACGGCATTTCAAGAAACGGATTACGGGTTATAACATTCGGACCGATACTAAGAAATAAACTGTTTCCACTTCCGGAAATACTGGACCTTCTGCTTGACATGGGAACATGGGGAATGGGAACGCCGGTTGAGATTGAATTTGCGGTAAATCTTTTACCAGAGCCCGGTAGTCCGAAGGAATTCGGATTATTACAGATGAGGCCACTTGTGGTTAACCGAGAACTTGAGGAACTTAATATTCAGGATTATAAAGAAGAGGATATTATATGCCAGAGCGCGCAGGTATTAGGCAACGGAATAATTAATGACATACATGATATTATTTTGGTTGATCATCATTTATTTGAAAGAGCCAAAAGCAGAGACGTCGCAAAGGAAGTGGGAACATTCAACAACAAACTAATTTCTGAAGGGAGACCATATCTTCTGATAGGTGTTGGGCGGTGGGGATCGCTTGATCCATGGCTGGGTATACCAGTTAACTGGGAAATGATCTCCGGAGCAAAGGCGATAATAGAAACGGGGTTTAAGGAGATGGCGGTTGCCCCTTCGCAGGGATCGCATTTCTTCCAAAATATAACTTCTTTTATGATAGGATATTTTACTGTTAATCCGCATAATAATATGGGATACATTAATTGGAACTGGCTACTTGAACAAAGGCCGGTTGAGTCAATGATCTTCACAAAACATCTGCAGTTTAGCAAACCGATTATGATAAAAATGAACGGACAGAAGAATAAAGGCGTAATAATAAAACCGGAGATAAGTTGAGCCCGAAGGAACCGGAGAGGATAAAAGCATTTGACGCATGCCCGCATTGCGGACATAAACTAAGTCCCTGGCAGCAGGTATTATTAGGAGTTGACAGGGCATTAACCTGCCGGAACTGCTGGTACAGGATACTTCTTGATGCATACGACAAAGATCAACCAACTAAAAAAGATTTCGATAAAGGGAAAAGTGAATGATGGAATCATACAATTCATTTAAAGTTGCACAGCAGCAGATACTTGAAGCTGCAAGAATACTTAACCTTGATGAAGCTACAATTGAACTTTTAATATGGCCTCAGAGGGAGATCAAATTTACGATCCCCGTAAAGCTTGATAACGGGAGGGTAAAGATATTTCATGCATACAGGATACATTATAATACTGCCAGAGGGCCCGCAAAGGGGGGGATAAGATTTCATCCCGATGAAACAGTTGATACCATCCGGGCTTTAGCAGGGTGGATGACATGGAAGACTGCGGTAGTGGATGTGCCATTAGGCGGAGGAAAAGGAGGGGTGATATGCAATCCCAAAGCCATGTCAGAGCGGGAGTTGGAGAATTTGTCGAGGGGTTATATAAGAGGAATTGCACAATTTATAGGGGTTGACCAGGATATACCTGCGCCTGATGTATATACAAATCCGCAGACCATGGCGTGGATGATGGATGAATATGAAACAATTATACACATGCACCAGCCGGGAGTCTTTACGGATAAGCCACAGCAGATAGGAGGAACCGAAGGACGAAGGGACGCAACCGCACGCGGAGGAGTAATAACAGTAAGGGAGGCATGCAAGTTACGCGGAATAGATCCATGCGGTAAATTCGCGATACAGGGATTCGGGAATGCGGGTCAGAGGGCTGCATTGCTGCATCATGAAATGCTGGGAGGGGGTAAATTAATTGCGGTAAGTGATTCACGAGGCGCGATATTCAATGCAGATGGATTTGATTCAACTGAACTAGTACAGCATAAATTAAAGACAGGGAGTGTAATTAATTTCCCGGGATCTAAAGCAATTTCACATGAGAGCTTGCTTGAGCTAGATGTGAATATTTTATATCCAGCGGCACTTGAAAATGCAATATCAGAGAAGAATGCGGAAAAGATTAAGGCAAGGATAGTCTGCGAACTTGCAAATGGTCCCACGACACCCGAGGCGGATATCATATTGGCTTTAAAAGGGATACATGTTATTCCTGACATACTTGCGAGCGCAGGCGGGGTAACTGTTTCGTATTTTGAAATGGTGCAGGATAAGTATTCATACTTTTGGGATGAGGACGTGGTGCATTCAAGACTTGATCAGAAATTAACGAAGGCATATCACCGGGTACATGAAGCGGTGAAGGAAAAGAAGGTGCATCCAAGATTAGCGGCTATGGTAGTGGGTGTAGCAAAAGTTGCTGAAGCTTGTAAATTACGCGGATGGGTATGATAAATAAATATATATTGATGACAGCAATATTACTGTCACTTCTGGCTGTTTCCTGTAAAGATGTTCCGCCGATTATTCCCGGACTTACGAAAAGTAAAGTTGACATGTTTACAGATCCTGATACAGCATCAATTTATTTTAATAACGTACTTGCGGGTACCAGAACACCTGTAACCGTTTCAGACCTGGAGCCCGGTTTTTATAAAATATACATGAAGCGGACGAATTATTTAGATACAACAATTTATTATCTGTTAAGAAGAAACACGGAAGATTCAATTTATGTTGAGCTGAGAGAAGACCCGAATTACTGGTGGAAAACTTATAATACCCAAAACAGCACTGTGCCAACTAACAGTCTGTTAAAAATAAGAATTGATAAGTTTGATAATAAGTGGATTTGTACAAGCACAAAGGGGCTCATAAAATATGACGGAAATACTTTTAGCGTGTTCAATACGTCCAATTCAGGAATACCCTCAAACGCAGTTAACGATATATTGATAACTGATAATTATTTATGGACGGCTACCAATCATGGAATAGGGAGATATGACGGTTCAAACTGGGTAGTATACAACATTTCAAATTCGCTGATACCGGATGAAAATATAACCTCAATAATAAATGATAAGGATAATAACATCTGGGCGGGGACTAATTCGGGGTTATTAAAATTCGACGGAGTATCATTCCAATTGTTCAACAGGGCTAATTCTGGAATTTCATCTGATAACATTTCGGCGCTGGGAGTAGATAACAATAATTATCTTTGGATAGGGACATGGGGCGGGGGGATATGTTCATTTGAGAATTTATCCTGGAGAGTATATTCAAGTTATAATTCACAGATACAGGATGATTATATTGCATCAATTGCCTTTGATAATTCGGGAAATGTATGGGTGGGAAGCGGCAGCGCCGGAATAATTGATAATAACGCTGGAGGTGTAAGTTATTTTAATGGATCTCAATGGATAAATTACAGCAGATATAACAGCGGATTTCCGGGGAAGTTCTCTACTGATCTTAGAATTGATAAAAACAATAGTGTCTGGATATCAAGCGATGCAGGGGTTGTAAAATTTGACGGGAAGAAATGGAAGGTTTATAATACAACTAATTCTGGCTTGAAATCCAACAGTATACTTTCGATTTCCATAGACTCAGAACAGGACAAATGGTGTACGAACGTTGGGTTATCAAAATATATAGGCGGAAAATAATTCTTCCAGAAACATTTATGCCGAGAATAATTAATTCGATAGCAACGTATCTGCCCTGCCAATAAACATACCGATACCATCGCCTTTTATGTTCCAATTAACCTGTGAGCCGACCTGCCCGAATATTGCGTCTGAAACCTGGTTAAGATTCTGGCTTTTATAAAAATCCAGATATTGATGATCGAAGAAATACAATCTGGCTATCAATTTTGTGTTTGTCTGATTTACATAATTTGACGGGATTGCAGAAGTGGTACAAACTAAATTACCTGACTCATCTTTTTCCGATACGGTTGAAAACACCTTGCTTTCGTCGGCGACCGATCCATTCAGATATAACAAGACCCAGGTTGCCGCATACACTTCATCAGCATGTGGGGTTATTTTACTCTGGAGGAAATGCGTCTGTGTATTACCCGAGGTTTGAGACTGCATAGTAAACGGAGACACGTTGCCCAGAACAGGGATTGTTGTTTCAGCATTTGCAGACAGGTTTTGCCAAGAGGCGAGCAATGTGTATGTATCCCCTTTCCTAATTGCAAGAGTATCGTTCTCATAGAGACCATTATGCGTATGAGTAAGCGGATAAAACTGATTTTTATAAACAATGAAAGCTACAGCATCGGTTAAATCTGTGAATGCGGGATCGATTTCAACAGATACAGGCATGGTCCTCCCTATATAAATATCTTTAACGGATGAACCTGCACTAATCATTCCTCTAATTACAAGTTTCGGCACATAAGGAATATCTGCTTCTTCAGAGGGCTGTTCGCAAGAATAAAATAAAATCAGCGGGATAAAGCAAAATATGTATTTAAGTATTTTCATCATAGCTGTATGTTTACGCCTAATGACGGAAGGAAAGGATACAACGTAAATTGCCTTAGAACGGGTATTTTATTTCCGGTTACCGGATCGATTCTATAGCCGATATATTTTGTGAAGGCATTATAATGGTTATAAGCGTTGTAAATGTTAAGTGAAAGCTGAACTGATTTACCAAAAACAACGACATCATAATTGAAGGACAGATCAAGTTTATGGAATGCGGGTAAAGTAAACTGATCCCGACCGGAATAATCATAATAAGTATTAGACTCATTATTAGAGGGAAGAGCTATGTTTTGAAATAAAAACTGGTTAACCGGCAACGCAAACGATTCCCCTGTTCCATAGGTCCATGTTGCGCTTGCATTAAAGGTACTGCTGAATTCATAATTAAGGACGATAGATATATCATGTCTTTTATCGTAACGAGGATAATATTCGTTACCAGCATTTAGTTCTGGGAAATATCTTCTTGTCCAGGCGAGGGTATATCCGATCCAGCCGTTAAGGTCGCCCATTTTCTTATTAAGGAAAAGTTCAACTCCGTATGCATATCCGACGCCTTCAGTGAGCTGGTTTTCAATATCGTTGCCATATTTGAAATCCGCATTATCCTTATATTCATAAAGATGTTTCATATCTTTATAATATCCTTCGAGAGAGAACAAATAGTCGTGTTCAGGTGAGAGTGCTTCAAAACCAAGCGAGCCCTGAATAGCTCTTGAAGGCTGAATTTGTTTTGTAGAGGGATACCAGAGGTCAGTAGGAAGATATATATCATTCCGGGTCATCATATGGAGAGTTTGATGAGCGATTGAAAATGCGGCTCTGATAGTAAACCTGTCAACCGGGAAATATGATAATGAGATTCTGGGTTCGAAACCGAAGTATGTCCCCTGCTGAAAATAATAGCCTCTTAGGCCAATATTACTTTTGAGATAATCAGTTATCTGGTAATCATCCTGAACGTAAGCTGCGCCTTCAAATGAATTCAGGTCCGTTCCGTAAAATGGTTTATAAGAAAACTCGGGGATATAGAAATCGCTAGTTGTTGTAGAAAACATGTGCAGAGTTAATTCCGCGCCTGCTTTAACGTTATGTTTTTCGGCGGCAAAGTACTGAAGTTCTCTTTTAAGCAGGACGTCATTTATGACTGACGAAGTATAAAAGTCCAATGGGTTCTGATCCGGGTTTTTATCCTTGATCAGAGTTGAGAAAGAATAATTCGTATACATAAGAGAAGTATTGGTAAACAGGGAGCCGGAACTGATTTTTGTCCATGTTAAATTAACTGTAGCATTAGACCAGGAGATACCGTAGCCAATATCTTTATTGTTTGGAGCATCATTTATATCATCGCGGCTGACGAACGCGCTGATAAAGATTTTATCGCTTTTTGAAGGCGAGTAGCTAATCTTTCCGTTATAATCATAGAAACTATATCTGGGGATATTATCAAGGTTATGAAACAGGGGAAGAATTTTATCAAGGAACATTTTTCTTCCGGAAATAATGAAGGAGGCGTTGGTATCAAGAGGTCCTTCAATAGTGACTCTTGAACTTATTGTATTTAAGCCGATCGTAGAAGAAAATTTTTCTTTAGAACCCTCCCGCATTGTTATATCAAGAACACTTGAAAGCCGACCGCCGAATTCAGCGGGGAAAGCCCCTTTAATAAGGGAAATATTATTTACGGCATCTGCATTAAATGTTGAAGCGAATCCGCCCAGGTGGGCAGGATTATAAACATTAACGCCGTCAATAAGAGTGAGGTTCTGATCGTCAGAACCTCCCCGGACATATAAACCTGTGGAGATTTCAGTTGCGGTAGTAACTCCGGGCAAGAGCTGGAGAGCTTTAAAAATGTCAGCTTCGCCCCCGAAGGAAGGGAGTCTTTTCACCATTTCGGGATTAACATCTATAGTGCTGACATTTTTAGAGAATTCGTTGAGCTTTTTATCCTGAATGATAATTTCATTAAGTGTGATAGTTTTTTTGATTAATGCAAAATCCAGCCTTTGTGAATTTCCAGGAATGCGGATTTTTATTACTTTAGTTTCGAAGCCGATGCTAGTAATAAAGAAATAATAAGTGCCTGCGGGGAAATCGGGGATAGAATAGAAGCCATATTTATTTGTAGCGGCGCCCCTGACGACTCTTCCAGTTTTAAGGCTATCCTTATATATTGAAACATTAGCACTTATAAGCGGTTCGGCAGATCCAGATTCTGAAATTACCCCCGAGATATCATATGTTTTTCCCTGCGCATAGATCTGATTAATAGGGAATAGAATACAGCATACCAGTAATATATTAAATATTCTTTCCACTAATTTATTGAAGTCCAATCTGCGTCCTTTATCAGGAAATATTTTGTAAAAATAAAGAAATCAATATGCAACATAAAGAAGAGTTTTAATTATTAATTATATATTTTTAAGTTTAGATAAAACAGAGTCTCTTTTTGAAGATAAAGTTATTCATATTTCTTATCTGTTCATTTCTGATTTCGACAAATCTGTTCGGACAATATAAAATAAGATTACAGGGTTCTGCCGCGATTCCTACCGGCTATTCAGAAGATATTGTGTCGGTCGGCTTTGGCGGCAATTTCAATTTGAGTTATGCTTTTAACAGCAGTTTTGAATTAAGTTTTACTTCCGGTTATTATAGTTTCGGAGATAAACCGAACCTTCCTGATTACACTTTTTCTTTTTCGGCTATACCAGTACTTGTTGGAATCCGCTATAACCTACTTGATTACAATTTTATTCCTTATATCGGACTTGAGGCGGGAGGATATTTTTCAAGGTACAACCTGACAATTGATTATGGTTATTTCGGGAAAGCTAATGTTATAACCAAAGGCCAAAGCTGGGGAATATCACCTGAAGCAGGATTCAAAATAAACCTGACACCAATGCTGGATCTTGATGTAAGCTCAAAATACAACAGGATAAACACAAAATATATAACACGAGCTTTTGTGTTAATTCAATCGGGATTTACATATAAATTCCTATGAGATATAAATTAGTTTAATACAGAATGCAAAAATTATTAGCAATATTGTTTTTCGTCCCTGCGCTTCTTTTTGGTCAACAAAACTGGAAGTGGCAGAATCCTTTGCCGCAGGGGAAGGGAGTTAACAGTATTTCTATTATAGACAGCAATAATGTATTCGGGGCCGGCGATAATGGATTGATCTTAAAGACTTTAGACGGCGGAATAAACTGGAAAGTTATTGAAACAGGATATGTTAATAATCTGTTGACAATATTCTTTATTGACTCGCTTCATGGATGGGCGGGCGGGGAAAATGGTATTATTCTTAGGACAAC
>Ga0118677_10003519_pt1 | contig 29470 bp, 30 predicted proteins | sample AliMusrvi5mmetaG_FD_86154 | JGI IMG/M metagenome (GOLD analysis project Ga0118677, IMG submission 86154) | reverse complement strand
AGTTAAAGCGGGTGTGGCCCAAAGTTGGATACCACGTTGTTCCAGGGCGAGAGAGATCTTCACTTGGCGGCATGTAATAAGGAGCCGCGGCTGATCCCTCTGGCGCAATACGGGCATCGCAGAATTTGATGCGAGGATCGATGTCGAAATAGACACCATCCAACTTCGCTACTGCTTGTTCGGTAAATTCGATGAGCTTTGCGAGAAGGTTCTCTTCGCCGTCGATGCGGTGCAGTTCTGCATCTTCGCAATACTCGGCAACCTCTTTGAGGCTCTTGCCAGAAAGTCCTAACTTATCTGCTGCCCGATACATACGGGCGTTGATCTCATTGAGATCACCAACTGCCCATTCGTACGTTGCGCGCAGATCCAATTCAGCACCGGTGAAGTAACGAGCCCATGGTGCATAACGCGCAGCGCCAACACCATCTACATCAAGTGAGCGAGGAGCATGAACGTTCTTCATCCAGGCCGACATCGATAAACAGGCGGCTTCAGCGTTTTGCGCTGCCAAATACAAATCTGGGTACTTGCCTTCAGAATCGATGGAGCGCGCCATCTCGGCATACCCGCCGGATCCATGAACGTCGAGTTGATCGGCAACTCCTAAGACCTGACGGCGCGATGTACCTAAACCTTGAGCATCAAGCGCTTCCAGCGTTGACTTCCAAGAATCTAAAGCTGCACCAATGGCGTTGAGGCGAGAGGTTATATTTGCGATTGCCTCTGCTCCCTCGGTGCTCATGAGAGTAAAGATGGAACGAATGTTTGCAACTGGGTTAGCTATTGGGCCATAGGTAATGAGCGCTTCCTTTGAATCAAATAATTTCAGTGCGGCCTCCACGCGCTCGATCAGGACCTCGCGGGCGATACGGTCGATATCATCAATGGGATTCATTGCCTGCACGCGATTGAGCACGTCGCGGCGGTAATCAGCAGCTTTAGTCTCTGCCGCGATTGAATAATCGTCGAGCAGGTGGTCATAACCAGGGATTCCCAATGCGGTCGCGTTCATTGGGCTCATGCGACCCAAGGTATCGATGTACTCGTCAGAGATGGCAAAAATTTCAGAGCGGTGAGTTGTCATAGTGAAAGCATAATGACCCGCAGAAAGTAAGCACAAAGCCCCCTAGGTGCCTAAGATTTGGGCGTGATTATGCGCCGCGGCAAGAACGCCCGAAATGCCTTGTGGTACCTCTTCTTTCTCATGGGCATCGTCTCGATGGCTTGGGTCCCGCGTATCCCCGAAATAAAGCATCAGTTGGCGCTCAGCGACGGTGGGCTCGGTGTGATTTTGCTCGGCAGCACCTTTGGTGCGCTCATCGGATCGCAGGTCGGTGGTCGACTTACTCACACCTTCGGCTCTCAGCGGATCGCTGCAGTCGGCGCGCTCTTTATGCCTGGTGGTCTATTCCTCATGGGCGCTGCACACCAAGTTTTGCAACTATTCACCGCGCTCTTCATCATGGGTTTTGGTTATGTCATGCTGGATATCACCGTAAATACGCAAGCGGTCGCCGTCGAAAAGATTTTAGATCGGCGTTGGATGTCTACCTTCCACGGCAGTTGGAGCGTGGGATCTTTTGTATCGACTGTAACTGGTGGATTACTCGCTCATGTCATCTCGCCGCAGACTGAACTCAAAGTAGTTGCGGTGATCGCTTTCATTCTTTACATCCCTGGTATTTACTTTTTGCTCAGCGGCAATGAAGATGAACACAAAGGTGAGGACGGAACTTCCGAAGGCAAGCTCTCCTTCTTCGACAAGACCTCGCTCCCACTATGGGCAATCGGGCTTGGGCTCCTTGGTTGTTTATTGCCTGAAGGAGCTGCCAGCGATTGGGGCGGCGTACTTCTGCATGAACATATGGGAATTGGTAAAGGCGCAGATGCGATCGCCTTCGCAACCTTTGCTCTGGCAATGATCACAAGCAGATTCTTAGGCGATCATTGGTTGGCAAAATATGGACCGCGCAGAACGGTACGCGTGGGTGGATTCTTCGCAGGAATTACCTGGGGTCTTTCGATTGCCATTGCTGTTCCGCTCTCTGCGCATGCAAAGGTTCCGGCTGCCATCATCATCTGTATTGGTTTTGCCGCCGCCGGACTTGGAATCGGACCTATGGTTCCCGCCTTCATGAATGCTGCAGCTCGAGTGCCAGGAGTCGCACCGTCAGTCGCGCTAGCTCGCGTCAACATCATTGGGCTTGCGGCTTACTTCATTGGACCAACGCTCACGGGCGGCGTATCGCAACTCACCTCTTTGCCGATCGCGCTCTATATATCTGTCCTTTTGCTTATCTTCACTGGTTATCAATCACGAGTAATTGCTTCTATTAACGAGGCAGTCGCTTAGCCCAGTCCACTTTAAGCAGGAGATAGAGACATCCCAACGCAATGATTTGAATGGCAATTCCCCAAGGAGATTTCAGCGAGTCAAGTAAGACGCTGCTCATGGCATGTTGTTTTAAGGTTGCCGCACCTGTCACGTAAACCGTATAACTAATCGAGCGGCCAATCAGGAAAGCGATAGTTATCGGCAGCAAGCGGGCATTCATGAGAGCTGCGGCTTCGAAGATCTGCGCTGAAGGTAATGGAGAGATGAGAAAGAATAGAAAATAGAGAATGATGCTTTTGCTATTGCGATGAACTACTTCACCTATTCGCTCCAAATTTTCCACGTACTTCTTCTGCAATTTCGGGCGTAAGGCTCTGGTAGCAAGAGCAAGGACAAAACGCCCTGAAGTAGATGCAAGAACCCCTACCGCAATAATTGCTGCGGTATCGAGGCTGGTATTGAGTTTATAAAATATCAATACCGCCATCGTCGGTGGGGCAAAAGCGGGCAGCAGGTTCAGAGAAAAAACCAGCAGAGCGAGAATGTAATAATGGTCCATCAGCTGGAGTAGTGGCTATTTCTATTTAATAATTACTACCGGGCAGTGCGCGTAAGAAACACAGTGCGTGCTGACTGATCCTAAGAGGTTTTCTACAATTGGACTGTGTCCACGATTTCCGAGGACGAGTAGATCAACATTTGCGCTTCTCTCGACCAAGACCAACCCTGCGTATCCCTCTTCAATGATGAAATCAACGCCCTTGGGATGGGGCTCCCCATAAACAGCATGGACGGTCTTCTCTAAACGGTACTGCGCGATCTCTGCTGGCCGATCATTGATCGCGGACATATCTAAATTGAAACCGATAGCGATTAATTCAACGGTAGGAAATGGAGTCTGCCAACAGTTGAGAACATCGACATGCGCACCCTCTTTGGCGGCCAACTCGGAAGCCCATTTGAGGGCGGCAATTGATTTATCAGATCCATCAACGCCTACAAGAATCTTGCGGATTGAATTCCCTGCTTTACGCTCTGTCATGATTGACTCCCATGATTCAACTGCTTTGTAATCTTAATAATAGTGCGCAGATGCGGCAGATCTATAGTGCCTCCACTCTTATATGCCAGAAAAAAGCGCGCCATAGGCACCAGTGGGAACCACGGGACTGTCAGGCCTTTGAAAATTCACGGGTGTGTATTTCGCGCCTTGTTTCGGGCGGGGATCTGAAGCGCCAGAATTGGGCCACATCGACATCGCTCGCTCTGCTTGAGCGGTAATCGTTAATGACGGATTTACACCTAAGTTCGCCGTGACACTTGAGCCGTCGACAATATGCAAGGTTGGGTAGTTCCACACTCGGTGATAGGGATCAATAACGCCGCCATCTGGGGAGTCGCTGATCACACACCCTCCAACAAAATGTGCGGTGAATGGAGCCCCGATTAAATCACCAATATGGCCACCCGCTACTCCTCCACGTTTTGTTGCAATCCTCTGCACAACTTCATTAGCCGCAGGGATATAGGTTGCATTGGGTTTATCGGAATCATTTTTAGAGGTTAGGCGCCATCCAAATATGGACTTCTTGCCAGAAACCGAGAGTGATGAATCTACATTTTGCATCACGAGAGCAATCACAGTGCGCTGACTCCATCGCCGTACATTGATAAATCGCAAGATCAATCCAGGATGGCGAAGCATGATCGAACGCCATTGGTGACGGCGCTCTCGTGGTTTCTCGCCAGCCGTCAAGGCGGTCTGGAGTAATCCCATCAAATTACTGCCAACGCCGTACCGGACCGGCTCTACATGCGTGTGCTCGTCTGGGAAGAAAGAAGAGGTAATGGCTGGACCTTGGCTGTAATCAGTATCGATGTTGGGCATCAGCGCTCCCGTTAATGACTCGCTATTTGTCCGAGAAAGCTTGCCCAGGGTCGAAGACAAATTAGGAAGCACATTACTCTTCTTCATTGCGTGCAATAGTTTCTGGGAATTGAATGTCCCAGCAGCAACGATTACCTGACGCGCAGTAAATACCCGATTCCTACCAATCCATGCACCACTGCTCTTTGCCGTAACGCGCCAGCTGTGATCGGGCTGCTCCTCAATCTTTGTCACTGTATGTTCAGGAAATACTTGCGCGCCCGCGCCTTCTGCTAAACCCAGATAATTCTTAGGCAAGGTGTTCTTCGCATTTTCTCTACAACCCGACATGCAACCACCACATTGCTTACATCCACTACGCTCCGGACCTTTTCCACCAAAGTATGGATCTTTTGAAGTAACGCCAGGACCTTCTCCAAAATATATTCCAAGCGGAGCTAATTTAAAGGTGTGACCTACTCCCATCTCAACAGCGGCATCTTTCATCGCACGATCCGATGGCGAGAAAAATGGGTTATCAACTACCCCAAGCATTCGCGATGCCTGGTCGTACCAAGGCGCTAACTCAGCTTTCCAATCGGTGATGTGACTCCACTGCTTGTCTGCAAAGTAGGCATCTGGGGGTAAGTAGAGGGTGTTGGCATACACAAGTGATCCCCCACCTACGCCGGCGCCGGCCAGCACCAGGACATCAGGCAGTACATGAATTCTCTGAATTCCCTTCAACCCTAATTTTGGAAAGAAGAGAAATTTATTTATGCGCCAAGATGTCTTCGGAAAGTCCTTATCCTCGAATCTGCGCCCGGCCTCGAGAACGGCAACCTTGTAGCCCTTCTCGGTCAAGCGCAGTGCGCTCACCGATCCGCCAAAACCAGAGCCAATAACCAGGACATCAAAGACTTTACCGGCGCTCTTCGCGTTCACGGTCTATTCATACCGCAGCAAGAGCAAAATGAGTAGGCCATATCTATTTAATCCAGTACTTGTAAAAGAACCAGAAGGTTGAAGTTAATCCCACGCCAAAAATTATCCACTTATAAGTACTTCGACTAAAGCGATTGGTGATTCGTCCGCCAACATAGCCTCCTGCTCCTGATCCCACGAGTAGGGCCGCCGCCAAAACCCAATCGACCAATCCGCTGAAGGCAAAGATGCAGATAGAAGGGATATTTGAGATTCCGACGATCACATTCTTGCTGATGTTCACAGCGGCGACCGATCTACCAGCATCGCGAGCCAGGACGGCGATTACCATCACGCCTTGCCCGGGACCAAAGTAGCCACAATAAATTCCGATGGCCAGCATCAGCGACACCTCAATGCGTCGCTCTAACGCCGTTAATGTAGGAGCGACTTTTATCAGCAATGAGCAGGAAGCGATAAGTAGTAATAATGGAACCAACCTTTTAAAATTTTCCTCTGGTACTTCGATAAGTGCGATCGCCCCCAGAAGCGCCCCTAGCGAGCAGGCGATTAAAGCTTTGGCATGCTCCGTAATTATTGGTTTAATCTCTCCGCGCTTGCTGATCAGGGCAAAAATATTTGCGGGAGATACTCCAATTGCACTGGTAATAGCTGCACTTATGGGATTTAGCCCGACGGCTACCAACACTGGGAATGAAAAAACTGAAGCGCCCCCAGCTGCACCATTAAAGATTCCAACGAGCATGCCTACCATCACCATGAGGGAAAACTTGATCACGGGGACCATCTTTATTGATATCAGGCGCGGGCTCAATAGTCAGCCGTGGAGCCCCCCGTCAGGATTGAACTGACGACCTTCCGCTTACAAGGCGGATGCTCTACCACTGAGCTAGGGAGGCGAACCGCCAAGGGCGGAACATCTGCGAGGGGCAATTATGACACGTCAAAATGGCATAAGCGAACTCGTCCAATTTGAGGGTAAGTTGCGCACGTGCGCCTCGGAGTCCTTGATGTCGGTTCAAACACAATTCACCTACAAGTGGTTGATACCCACCCCGGAGCACGCCCAAATCCAACTTTTAACTACAAAGAAGAGTTGCGCCTCACAGAATTTCTCAACGCTAATAATGAGATTAGCGATGAGGGGATCGACCACCTTCGCAGATCTATAGGTAACGCGGTCCTGCAGGCTCGAACGGTGCAGGTAAAGGAATTCCTCCCATTTGCCACTTCGGCACTTCGCGAAGCTGCCAACGGAGAGCAAATAATTGCCGAGATCAATAAAGAATTTGATATTGACTTGCAGGTACTTGCTGGCGACGAAGAGGCTAAATTAACTTTCCTAGCTGCACGTCGTTGGTTTGGCTGGTCCAGTGGTCGGCTGCTTGTTATTGATATCGGTGGTGGATCATTAGAGATTGCCGTCGGCGTGGATGAATCTCCAGAAGTTGCCACATCACTTCCCCTAGGCGCATCTCGCCTCACACAAAAATTCTTAACCGGAAATCCTTACTCTCAAAAGGGAGTAAACGCGATGCGCGAACATATTGAGTCACAACTCGAAGCTGTTTTGCCGGCCTTAGTTAAGCATCAGGATTCTGATCGTTCCATCGCCACGAGCAAGACGCTTCGTACCTTGGCTCGCCTGAGCGGTGATTGGTTTGATACCAATGGCAGCGTTATTAAATTTGATGTGGTTCGCAAGATTGCCACTCGGTTGGCTGATATGACTCATGAAGAACGTACAAAATTACCAGGCGTCTCTTCCAACCGAGCAAAGCAGATCGTTGCTGGAGCATTCGTTACCGAGAGCGTCATGCGAAACCTAGATCTGCGAGAGCTTGAAATCTGCCCATGGGCCTTACGTGAAGGAATTGTTCTGAAATATATGGATTGGATGGAGAACCGCTAAACGGTGGGAGCAGCCACTCGATCGATCTGCAAGACCTCTTTCTTATTATGGAAAAGTACCCAGGCCTCGCCCGGCAGCAATTTATTGTCAGGGTAGTCAAAATCAATCTTCTTTGTGAGCTTCTCCATCATCCGAGGTAACACGGGATTATGGCTACATAAAATTACTTGTTTTTTCTTCTTTATCAAATCCTTGGCGTATTCAATCGACTTCTCTTTATTCTTTTTATAAGTGTACTCACTGACCGCATTGGTTATCACAGGAGTAATCTGCAATGACTTCGCCATAATTGCGACGGTATCGAGGCAACGAACTGCATCAGAAGTGTGTATCTCATCAAGCCCAAAGACTTGATACAGAGAGAGCATCCGCTTCGCTTGTAACTGCCCTACAAGTTGCAGAGGGCGATCTTCATCTTCCCCTTGCCATTCAGTGCGCTCCAGCGCTTTGCCGTGGCGCAGCATGACTAAGGCGCAGGAGTCATATGGGGCTTTGCTAAAACGAACCAGAATCTCTCGGTCGCTTTCACGAGTTGCCTTAATCGCGGCAGCTTGCAGATCCAGCCACTCGATGCGATCGACCTCTTCGTTGGGATGAAATGAGCTGCCATCTTCAATCAGGGATGCGCACCAATAGTCCACATGTTTCAATCCATCTGGAACGTAATATTCAACAGATCCAATAAATGGACCGAGCTTTATACTTAACCCTGTCTCTTCCAAAATTTCACGATATGCGCAAGAAATCAGCGCTTCTCCCTCTTCGACCTTGCCCTTGGGCAATGACCAATCGTCATAACGCTGACGATGGACTAATAGCACTTCAATTTCACCATCTGAATTTCTACGCCAGAGAACTCCACCGGCGGCAACGATTGCTGGAGTCATCCGCGAACCCGATACCAATCTATCGCCGAAGTATGGAAATCTTTGAGGCGTTCTCCCTCTGGACTCTCTTTCACTTCGAGCCACTTTCCATCAGGCAACATCTCCCAGCGGACAAACTCATCGGAAAGATAACTGTCAATAGCACCTATCAAAAAGCGGCGGTGATCGTGTTGGGTGATTTGAACCAAACTTTCTACGCGACGATCGAGATTGCGATGCATTAAATCAGCACTTCCAATATATAACTCATCATTTCCATCATTAGCGAAGTGGAAGATTCGAGAATGCTCTAAGAACCGTCCCACTATCGAACGGACTCGAATATTCTCAGAAATTCCTGGAACGCCAGCACGTATGGCGCAGATTCCACGCACCACTAAATCAATTTTCACGCCAGCCTGAGACGCTTTATAAAACGCCTCAACAAAATCTTCATCGAGGATCGAATTGAGTTTCATACGAATAAAAGCAGTCTTGCCAGCTTGATGATTGGCGATCTCACGGTCGATTCGCTCCAGCAAGCCGGTCCGCATGGTGCGCGGAGCCACTAAGAGGCGAGTGAAAGCGGTCTGCGGAGCGAAACCTGACAGTTGATTAAAGAGCTTATTAACATCTTCGCCCAAGACTGGGTCGGCAGAGAGTAGGCCAAAATCTTCATATGTTCGGGCGGTCTTTGGATTGTAATTACCAGTTCCGATATGCGAATACCGGCGAATTCCGTTGGTTTCCTGGCGCACAACGAGAGATAACTTGGCGTGCGTCTTATAGCCGATAAGGCCATACACGACGTGAACCCCCGCATCTTCCAACTTGCGAGCCCAACGTACATTTGCGAGCTCATCAAATCGTGCTCGAATTTCTATAACCGCAAGTACTTGCTTGCCAGCTTCGGCCGCTTCGATAAGAGCTTGAACAACTGGTGAATCGCCAGAGGTGCGGTAGAGCGTTTGCTTGATAGCTAACACATGGGGGTCAGATGCCGCAGATTCTAAGAATCGAACTACGCTGGATGTAAATGATTCATAAGGGTGATGCAGAATGATTTCGCGACGGCGAATGGCATCGAAAAAGCTGTCGGTGGAATCTGGATCAGTCTCACGCAGATCGGGAGTTACTTGATTCCTAAATGGCGCGAAGCGAAGTTGGGGCATATCGATATCCGCCAGTTGATGCAGGCCAGTTAGATCCAGTGGCTCTTTATATCTACTAATGTCCTCTTCCTTGATACTCAATTCATCCATCAAGGTACGCAAGAGTTCGGGCTGAATATCACGATCGACTTCTAACCGTACTGGTGGTCCAAACTTACGACGAAGTAGTTCTTGTTCCATCGAAGCGAGAAGATCTTCTGACTCTTCCTCTTCCAACTCTAAATCGGCATTGCGGGTGAGGCGGAAGGTGTAATGATCTTTAACTTCCATTCCTTGAAAGAGTTCGTGCAAATTTGCGATTATGACTTCTTCTAGCGGCACGAAGCGACGCACTCCTGGTCGTCCGGTTTCCACAAAACGCGGGAGGTTAGAAGGAACTTTGACGCGGGCAAAGAGATCCTCTTCGCTATCGGGCTTTGTTACAACAACAGCAAGATTAAGTGAGAGCCCAGAGATGTATGGAAATGGATGAGATGGATCCACGGCCAGTGGGGTAAGAACCGGGAAAATTTTGGTGTGGAAGACTTTGTTAACTGCAACCTTTTCGGCATCATCCAGGGAACTCCACGCAGCAATTTCGATTCCATGTGTGCCCAAGTCAGGCAAGATGACTTCATGAAATGCCTTTGATTGACGCTGCAATAGTTCTTGAGTCTTTTGCGCAATCTCACTCATCAATTGCATCGGTGTATAGCCAGCAGTATTTGGTTTGGAAAATCCAGATTCTAATTTGCGCTTCAGGGTCGCAACGCGAATCATGTAAAAGTCATCGAGATTCGATGAGAAGATCGCAAGAAAGCGGCAACGTTCCAATAGTGGAACGGTTGTATCTTCCGCTAACTCCAGGACTCGCTCATTGAAGGCCAACCACGAGAGTTCGCGATCGACTAGGCGCCCCCTGGGATCCTCGGCAATCAAATGTGACATGTTGCTATTTTGCCTTATTTAGATGAACAGAGGGTTACTAAATAGTGGACGCAGCACGCGTAGCTGCGATCTGATGGAGCACGATCGCCGTCGCAACGCTGGCGTTGAGCGACTCAACATCCGATTGCATGGGAATCGAAAGGATCAAGTCACATGTCTCTCGTACTAGGCGGGAAAGGCCCTTGCCCTCGCTGCCGACGATCACATAGATCGACTCCAGAGCGAGTGAGAATTTTGGAAGTGATTCATCGCCTTCGGCGTCGAGTCCGACCACGAAGAATCCAGCTTTCTTAGCGTCTTCCAACGAGCGCACCAGATTGGTCACCTGGGATATAGGTAGACGAGCTGCTGCGCCTGCAGAGGATTTCCATGCCGACCCCGTCATCGCCGCGGTGCGACGTTCTGGAATAACGACTCCATTAGCGCCAAAAGCTGCTGCGCTACGAACGATTGCACCCAAATTATGAGGATCAGTTACTCCATCTAAGCCAATTAACAACCCAGGCTTCTGAATCTTTTTCAACAGCTCTTCAAAGTTTGCATATTGGAATGGTTTTATAACGAGGGCTATTCCTTGGTGCATCGTAGTTCCGGTTAAGCCATCGAGTACACCGCGGGAAACCTCTTTGATGAGCAGGTTCTGATTCTTTGCCAGGCGCATCGCCTCTTGCATGCGTTCGTCGATCTCAGCGCGTTCGGCGACGAGCAATTCTTTTGCAGGAATCTTCGCCCGCAGAGCCTCAACGACTGGGTTACGGCCAGCAACGGCATCAGATGATGGCCGCGTCTCGCGACGGTTCTCGGGTCTGCGGGTCTGCTCTCGCTTTGGCGCAGCTGCGCTCTCGCGACGTTTCTTACCTGGACGCATTAACTGATACTCCATCTGGTGCCAGTCGCGGTATCTTCGATAACCACTCCTAACATCGCTATTTGATCACGGATTGCATCTGCTGCTGCAAAGTCTTTACGGTCACGCGCGGCAGCGCGTTGTTCCAAGGCGAGTGCAACCAAGCCATCGAGTACTTCGATGTTGGCACTCGCACCCGTTGCAAAGATAGGGTCAAAAGGATCGCAACCCAGAATGTTCAGTGCACCGCGGATCTCTGCGGCAGCGACTCGAACCCCAGCAAGATCGCCAGAAGATAGCGCGGTATTTCCTACACGCATGATCTCGGCAACGACAGCAAGAGCTGTTGGCACCGCCAAATCTTCATTCATCGCGGTTCTAAATCCAGAAGATATAACTCCCTCGGGGGTTTCGCCCAATACGTCTGTCGCCCGCTTTAGGAATCCTTCGATGCGGCGGAAATTTACCGAAGCTTCTTCCAGCGCTGCAAAGGAAAATTCCGTCATAGAGCGGTAATGCGCGCTTCCCAAATACCAGCGCAATTCAATGCCGCGCACCGTTTTCAAAATTTCGTGCACTTGCAATGAGTTGCCTAGAGATTTAGACATCTTCTCACCCGATGCTGTTACCCAAGCATTATGCATCCAAATATTTGCAAAGCCCCACCCTGCGGATTCCGACTGGGCAATTTCATTTTCATGATGTGGAAAAATTAAATCTAATCCCCCGCCGTGAATATCAAAGGTTTCACCAAGATATGCATGGGCCATCGCTGAACATTCCAAATGCCAACCAGGGCGCCCCGATCCCCATGGAGTTGGCCAGGATGGATCTCCCGCTTTCGCGGCCTTCCAGAGTGCAAAATCTCTCGGATCCTTTTTATACGTTAAATCGGCATCTTCCGCCGACTGCAGATCATCGAGCTTCTGATTTGAAAGCGTGAGATAAGACTTTAAGTGGCGAACATCAAGATAGACATCGCCATTGCCTGGTGCATAAGCGCTGCCATTGGCAATAAGTAATTCCATCAGTTCGACCATCTGCGTGATGTGCCCGGTGGCCCGTGGCTCGTAGGTTGGCGGAATAACATTGAGAGCTTGATAAGCCTCAGTAAAAGCTCGTTCATATTTTTGAGCGACCGCCCACCAAGGAATTTCTTCGTGCGCTGCTTTATGCAAAATCTTGTCGTCGATATCAGTCACATTGCGAATAAAAGTTACGTTATAGCCGGTCGCTGTTAACCATCGGCGCAAGATATCGAAGTTGACGCCGCTACGTACATGGCCAATATGGGGTGGGGCTTGCACGGTCGCGCCACACAAATAGATTCCAACCTGCCCTGCTTTAAGCGGTTGGAAATCTGCAACCTGACGGGTTGCGGTGTTGTATAACTTAAGGTGCGCTGACATTAGGAGATTCTACCGTGCGCTACGAAGTAGTAGAGCAGTGGCAATGGCCGATATGCCATGCCCTTCACCGGTAAAGCCCAAGCCATCAGTTGTTGTGGCGCTCACTGAGACCGGTGCCCCGCCTAGCGCTATAGAGAGTGCATTTATCGCCTCTGCGCGTCGTGGTCCGATCTTGGGACGATTTCCGATAATTTGAACCGAGACATTGTTAATTACAAATCCAGCTGCTTTCACTCGCTCGAGGCATTCGCCCAAGAGTTGTAACCCACTTGCACCAGCGTATTGAGGATCGGCGGTTCCAAAGTTAGAGCCCAAATCTCCGAGTCCAGCGGCGCTAAATAGCGCATCACAGATTGCATGTGCCGCAACATCGCCATCGGAATGGCCATCAACGCCAACTTCATTAGGCCAGAACATTCCAGCGAGTCGTAAAGGGCGGGCCAGATCGCTCGAGAAGGCATGTGTGTCGGTGCCGATACCGACGCGCATTTCACTATTTGCTAGGGGAATAAGCACGCGTTCGGCATCTACGAGATCGCTTATTGCTGTTATTTTGAATGCCCGCTCTTCACCCGCAATGACTTTTACATCAACTCCGCGATCTTCAACAAGTCCAGCATCATCGGTCACATCATCTGAAGATGTATGTGCCTTAATCAACAACTTGCGCGTAAAACCTTGTGGAGTTTGAATAGCTCGTAACTTAGCTCGCGTCGGAGTTTTCGTCACGTAGTTATCGCTATCGACGCGTTTGATGGTGTCAGTAACTGCGATACCAGGAACTACAGCTCGCTCGCCCGCGCGTAATGAATCAATGACGCGCATAGCTAAATCAGTGGATGCTAACGCTCGTGCGGCATCGTGGACGAGAATGTAATCATTCTCTTTATCAACGTGGGCGAGTGCATTTTTTACACTAAGTGTTCGAGATGCGCCACCAGTTATAACGGTGACTTCGCTACCAAGTAGCCGTTGGAATTCTTCTTCGAATCCTGCGGGCGCCGCCACGATAATTTGATTGGCGATAGGCGCCATGTTTGCAACGGCGTGTTCAATGAGAGTTTTTCCTGCAAGTTGTACGAGAGCCTTAGGTATTTTGGCGCCTAAGCGCTCACCACTGCCGCCAGCAGGAATGATGACGGCAACTAAATCAGTCACTGGGCTAGCTTTAGGAAGCTAGAACCTCATCGAGGATTACGCCAGCCTTCTCTTCATCGGTTCGCTCAGCGAGCGCGAGTTCAGAGATCAAAATCTGCTTTGCCTTTGAAAGCATGCGCTTCTCGCCAGCAGATAGTCCACGATCGAGATCACGGCGATACAGGTCGCGAACAACTTCAGCTACCTTGATGACATCGCCAGAGGCCAATTTTTCAACGTTTGCCTTGTATCGACGAGACCAGTTTGTTGGCTCCTCGGTATATGGCTGACGCAGTACGTTGAAGACTCGGTCAAGACCGGCAGAGTCAACGACATCGCGGACACCCACGAGGTCAATATTCTCGGCTGGAACGCGGACTGTCAGGTCACCCTGAGCCACCTTCAAAACCAGATAAATCTTATCTTCGCCTTTAATAGTCCGGGTCTCAATTGCTTCAATGAGAGCCGCTCCGTGATGGGGATAAACAACGGTTTCGCCGACCTTAAATGACATTAAATGGGCTCCTTGGGATTAGACGCCAATTGTACCAGCGACTTGGGTCACAGAAAAATGGCCATATAACCCCTGTATTCTTCCGCCATGATCAAGAAGACCGCAGGCGTAGCCACCATCCTGATTAGCGTCCTCGCCCTCACCGGCTGTGGCGCCAGTGGAGCCCAGGCCCCAACCCGCAATATCAAGCAGGTTACCGATGGCGTCGAAGCTCAGAGCGGTTCTATCTATATTCGCGATGTATTACTCGTTACACAGCCTGATGGAAGCGCCACCCTCGTTGGAACATTTATCAACGAAGAGGCAACGAGCGATGCGCTCACGGGAATATCAGTCGCTGGAATTAAGGCAACTCTCTCTGCCCCATCATTTGATCTCGTTCAAAACACGCCAGTGATCTTCTCTGGTGACTCTGCAAATGCAACGGGCGTCGTACCAGGTTTGACCACAGCCCCAGGCAATCGTGTTGATGTTGTTGTCACATTTGCACACGCTGCACCACTGACGCTCAGCGCGATGGTTCGCGCCAAGGCTGATTACCTTGCTGGTGTTGGTGCAACACCAGCACCCACCAAATAATTAACCTTCGAACTTATAACCGAGTCCACGTATTGTCTGAATAAAGACTGGATTGCCAGGATCTGTTTCGATCTTGGCGCGCAATCGCTTCACGTGAACGTCAAGAGTTTTGGTATCCCCAAAGTAATCGCTGCCCCACACACGGTCAATCAATTGCGAACGAGTTAACACACGCCCACTATTGCGAACTAAAAATTCTAGGAGTTCGAACTCTTTAAGTGGAAGTGGTTGCGGTGTTCCGTTAACTGTGACCAGGTGGCGTTCAACATCAATTCTAACCGGGCCTGCAGTAAGTAAACCATCTGTAGAGACATCTTCTTCGCCACGGCGACGCAACACTGCGCGGATACGAGCGACGAGTTCGCGTGTGGAGTAAGGCTTAGTTACATAATCATCGGCGCCGAGTTCAAGTCCTACGACCTTATCTACTTCAGAATCTTTTGCAGTTAACATGATCACTGGCACGTTTGAACGAGTACGAATTTGGCGGCAGACTTCAGTTCCAGGTAACCCAGGAAGCATAAGATCCAGCAAGATCAAGTCAGCGCCGTGGCGATCGAACTCTTCAATAGCTCCAGTGCCGGTATCAGCTACCGAAACATCGAATCCTTCGCGCCCTAAGAGATAGGCGAGCGCATCGGAGAATGATGCTTCGTCTTCTACTACGAGGATCTTTGTCATTACTCGGCCTCCACGGCTGTTAAGTGAGATGTGATGGGAAAACGGATAGTAAACGTACTGCCAGCATTTTCGACGCTCCATACCGAAACATCGCCGCCATGATTAGTCGCGACATGCTTAACGATAGAGAGCCCGAGGCCTGTACCACCGGTTGCGCGCGAGCGCGCGGGATCGACGCGATAAAAACGCTCAAAGATTCGCTCTAAATCTTTCTCTGGAATTCCAATTCCTTGATCAGTGATCGAAACTTCTGCAAGACCATCATTCACTCGCAAGGCGATTGCAACGCGAGTACCTTCTGGGCTGTAGTTAATAGCATTTTCGATTAAGTTAGAGATCGCCATAATTACTTGGCTAGGGTCACCTGCAATACGGGCATGTGCTTGTTCGCTATAGATTAATTCAATATTACGGGCGCTGGCGTTAAGCTCTGACTGATCAATGGCGTTAAGCAATACCTCGTTGAGATCAATAACCTTGGCATTCTTCAGTGGATCGTCATCTTGTAGTCGAGAGAGATTGATGATCTCTTGGACAAGGTCGCTTAGTCGCTTTGACTCGGCCTGCATTCGGTTAGCAAATCGAACAATCGCTACTGGATCATCAGAAGCACCCAGAACCGCTTCAGATAGAATCGAAAGCGCGCCGATTGGAGTTTTCAATTCATGCGAAATATTGGCAACGAAATCACGACGAATAGAATCCAAGCGACGCATCTCGCTATCATCGAAAATTAAAATGCAAATTAGGCCATCACCATCTAAGGGAATTACGCGCACAAGTAAATCGTGGGTACCTGTACCCAGAGGTCCACGTGGAAGTTCCATCGTTGCTTCTTGAATGTTTCCACTTCGGCGCACGGCGCGAACGAGATGTTGCAAGGATTCGTTATTGACACGGTTATCACGCTGCAAATTAAAGTTGTTGATGTTCTCACTCATGAAAATAATAAGGTCGCCCGGACCAATGATGATCGCCTCGGCGTCGACATTAGCTAGGAGCGTCGCCATGGCAGGGGTGATTTCAAGCGGATTGAAGTAATCCACCACCTCTGACTTACGCTTGATCCAACTCACCCCCTTATCGTAGGAGCCTTCTGGGCTCGCGCTCTCCTTGGAGGGCACTTGAGAGGAAATCAGCCCCAAATCTTCAGATTCTGTTTAACACAAGTTCACATATCAACCCGTTGCATACACGCCTACGGGGTACCCTTCACCAATGCGCGACATATTCCATGAGGAGCTCGAGTCCATTACGGCCGACCACCTCAAAATGACTACCCTGGTTCGGGACGCCATCGAATCTGCCACCAAAGCCCTCCTGAACACCGATCTGCAATTAGCTGAAAAAGTGATTACGGATGATCTTGAAATCGACAGGATCCAACACGCCCTGGACGAGCGAACCATCAACATTATGGCCAGACAGCAACCTGTCGCATCAGACCTGCGTCGCCTCGTAAGTTCACTGCGCATCAGCGCCGATCTTGAGCGTATGGGCGATCTGGCAAACCACATTGCCAAGCTGGCGCGGATGCGTTATCCCAACAAAGCAGTCCCTGCAGAATTAGTTGATTTGATCTCAGAGATGGGAACCGCTGCTTGCCGCATCGTCGAAAAGATGGCAGTAGTCCTGGAATTTCATGACACCAATCGTGCGCTGGAAATCGATAGCGATGACGATGAGATGGACATTTTGCAGCGCCGATTGATTGGCACTCTTCTCGGTGCGCAATGGAACAACTCGGTGGAGTCCGCTGTCGACATGGCATTTGCCAGCCGATACTTCGAACGTTTCTCCGATCACGCAGTATCAATTGCCCAACGCGTGTATTACACCGAGACCGGTGAATTCGCCCCTAAGGGTTAGTTCTTACTTTTTGCCTTGATTGGCCACGGCGGTAATTGCATCTGCAGCCGCTGCTGGATCTAGATACTCGCCACCAGTCGTAACTGGCGTGAAATCATCTTTGAGCTCATAGAGCAGCGGAATTCCCGTCGGGATATTGAGCCCCGCAATATCGGCATCAGATATTCCATCTAGGTGTTTTACCAGCGCACGTAACGAATTGCCGTGAGCGGTAACAAGTACCGTCTTATGTGCGGTGAGGTCGGGAATAATCGCATCAAACCAATAAGGCAGCATGCGATCGACGACATCCTTAAGGCACTCAGTTTTTGGAAGTGCGGCACCGAGGTCGGCGTAGCGGGGATCGTGCGTCTGGCTAAATTCATCATTATCTGCAATCGGTGGAGGTGGCACATCGAAAGAGCGGCGCCAGAGCATGAACTGCTCTTGCCCATATTCGGCCAAGGTCTGCGCTTTATCTTTACCCTGCAGGGCGCCGTAATGACGTTCGTTCAAACGCCAAGAACGGTGCACGGGAATCCAGGCGCGATCGCACTCATCGAGGGCGATCTGCGAGGTAATAATCGCGCGACGCAAGAGCGAGGTATGAACAATATTAGGAAGCAATCCGCGCTCTTTAAGGAGCTCACCACTACGTTTAGCTTCGATCTGGCCCTTCTCGGAGAGGCGAACATCGACCCATCCCGTAAAGAGATTCTTGGCATTCCATTCGGATTCGCCATGTCGAAGCAAGATCAATTGTGTGGTCATTGCACCAGTTTAATAGATGTTTCTTCCCCCCGAGACAATACCCAGTCATATACATCTAACGTTCGTCTTGCCGTTGATTCCCAGCCAAAATTAGCGGCATGCGAGATCGCACCGAGTGAGAGTGTGATTCGCCGTGCTGGATCGGCAAGCAATCGAGAAATAACTGCAGACCAGGCGCGTGGATCATGGCCATCTACCAAAGAACCAGATATTCCATCCGCAACCGCGGTACGCAGACCACCGATAGCCGTTGCAACAACCGGGGTTCCGCAAGCCTGAGCTTCCAGAGCCACCAAACCAAAACTTTCTGAGTAACTTGGAACGCAGACCAGATCTGAAGCGCGATACCAATCGGGAAGATCTTCGCGAGCGATTGGTGGCATAAAGTGAATAACATCGTCAACGCCTAAGAATTTTGCTAGATCCTTCAAACGCTCTGGCTCGGCAGCACCGGCACCTGATGCACCACCGATAATGACGAGCGCTAATTTCGCACGCATATGTGGACTATGAGTAAGCATCTCTGCAACCGCTCGAACTAATACTTCGGGGCCCTTATGCGGTTGAACTCGACCGACAAAGGTAATCATCTGGGCATCAGGAGCGATGTTCAATTTTACGCGCGCTGCAGCTTTACCCGCACCGACAGTAAATCGTTTTAAGTCAACCCCAGGAGCGACGACGAATACGGTGTCCGGGCAAGCACCGTAAAGTGAAACCAGGCTGGCCGCTTCGGAATCGGTATTAGCGATCAGCGCAGCTGCGTTCTTTACAATCTGCTCTTCACCAATAGCGCGAATTTCTGGCTCTGGGCTTTCTTGATCGGCCATATGCAAATTCTTCACGCGGGCCATCGTGTGCATGGTGTGCACAAGAGGGATAGAAGTGCGCTCAGATAACATCCAACCAAGTTGTCCGCTAATCCAATAATGCGAATGCAATATCTTGTAGTAATTCTTGGGAAGTGCGTTAAAGACTTCCATAACGCCATGGGTAAGAGCACCCATCTGTGAGGGCAGCTCCTCTTTTGTTAAGCCTTTAAATGGACCGGCCTCGATATGGCGAACCGTTACACCAGGAGCGATCTCAACAATTTTAGGAAGGTAAGGATCTGTCGCCCTGGTGTAAATATCAACATCTACTCCAGAGGCAGCCATCTTGAGAGCGCTTTCTACAACATAAATATTCATTCCACCGGCATCGCCGATGCCGGCTTGATCCAAGGGAGAGGTATGCATCATCAGGGTTGCAATGCGGCCTCTCATCTTAAAAGTCTATAACTGCTGGAGTGACTCCGATACTCGGATTTCTCCCAGGACGTGGGATCCCCCTCGTACGAGCACTGAATCGATGGGAATATCTATATCCCAAGCATGTAATACCGCCTTTATGATGGCTGGAAATGCGCGATCGCTTCCATCGCTTACCTTGAAGACACAGGCGCGACCGTCAGCTAGCGAGAGAAGTTCTACCGCTTCGGCACCATCCTTCATCATTAATCCCGGCACGCTCTTCATCAAGGTGGTTGTCAGTCGACCGATACCAGCAACCATTTCGGGGTGCGATATGCAAGCAGCAACTATCTCTTGGTATACCGGGTCATGACTAACCCGCATCTTGTGAGCGCCCAATGCAAAATTCTTGGTAGTTATTGCAAAGAGTGGGGCGCCGCAACCGTCGATCGTCGTAGAGATGACCGATTCACCGATGAGAGATTGGATCTCTTGGCGAATGGCAATCTGCAATGGATGCTCAGGGTCTAAATAGCTGTCGGTTTCCCAACCATTAATCACACAGGTCGCCAGCATCCCGGCATGTTTTCCGCTGCAGCCCTGTGCAATTTGCGAAGGGGGTTTATCTCCCCATGCCTGTCGTTCTGCTCGACCGAGAGGTAGATCAGGCGTATTGCGAAGATTGGAAGTAGTAAGGCTAGCGCCCTGCAAAATTGATTCAACAACCTCTAGGTGTTCAGCAGATCCCGAGTGGCTAGCGCAGACGATCGCTAATTGCCGTGGTGTTAGTCGCAATCCCCGACGCACCATCCCTGCTGCTTGAAAGGATTTAATTGAAGATCTGGGATACATCGGTGCATCGATATCTCCGATAGCGACCCGGACAGAACCGTCGCTATTAATCAGTGTGAGGCGGCCACTATGAACCGACTCGACTAGTCCTGCTCGAACCAACTCTGCCAAGAGCGCCCCGGAAAAATCAGGCATCGATTACTCCGCTTGTCGTTCGAGGGTTGACCACATGTATGACTGCAATTCATGGCCATTCATTTCGACATCGTGAGCGAAGAAGAGTTGTCCTTCAACAAGCCCGTACAAGCGGGAAGCAGATTCGACAGATTTACCAGAAGGCGAAACGTATCCGCGGTCAAGCGCCAATTGAATCTTCGGGCCATCATAAAGTCCAACCCAACCCTCGCCCCGTCCAGTGTTGTATGCCAGAACAACTTCGAGAACTTTCTTTGGTTTGGGGTGCCAAAATCCAACTTCATTTTCAAAGGGCTCGATAATATTTGCATCATCATCGATCAACCAGGTGCGTGAGTAATAATTAAGGAAGTTGCGACCATCGTGATTAAAGGTAACTTCTTGCGCATATTGAAAGGATGGAATGCCCGCGTATTCGCCATGGCCTTTTCCGCGCCAGGTGCCGATCATCCAAGCCAGCGGATATAAATCCTCGTGCAAGCCTTCGGGAATTGTGAAAACCATTTACTTAGCCCTTTCTTGCCGCCATAGCCGTATTGCGCCACGGATTCCAAAGATAATAAGGAATAAACCAAAGGCGACCGAGCCTGCAATTAACGCTATAGAACTCACAGTCACCACGTGATAATCGTAACCGTTACGATTGATTTATGAAGAAGTTGGTCGTTAAGGCTATGAGCGGCACAGATGATCCAGAGCGCGCCGCCCAAGCATTTACCGTGGCCGCCACCGCCCTAGCAAGTGGCTTTGAAGTTTCACTCTGGCTTACAAGCGAAGCCTCATATTTTGCACTTCCTGGACGCTGTGAAGAGTTCCTCTTGCCACATTCTGCCGCACTAGATCAATTGCGCGATGCAATTCTTGCTGGTGGAACCATCACCCTGTGCACGCAGTGCGCGGTCCGCCGCGGAATCACCGAAAATGATCTGCTCCCTGGAATCGCCATTAAAGGCTCAGCCTCATTTATAGAAGAGATCATGGCTGATGGTGTCCAAGTTCTGATCTATTAGATCACTCGGATTATCAATAACGAAAATGCACCGCAGATAAGCCAAGCAGATAGCCCAAAGAGCAGCGGCTTGGATCCAATCGCGCGAATCTGGCGCCACTTCACATTGGTGGCCATCGCAAAGAGACCGGCCGATAAGAGAGCTTTGGAGATATTAATCAAGAGATTCGTGGTTCCGGTTGATAGATGCGCTTGATTGTTGAAGATAGCGATGGCAATAAAGACGAGAATGAAAGGCGGCAGCCAGGTTGTAATAGACAATTTTGAACGCGGTGCCGTGCCATCGCTCTGTTTTAGATTTATCAACACCAATAACGGCGCGAGCAAAACCACACGAGCAAGCTTAGAGATGACTGCGTAAGAAAGTGTCGTGCCTCCCACAACTGACGCGGTTGCAACCACCTGCCCGATGTCATGCACTGCCGCACCGATCCATGCGCCTGTGATGCGATGTGTCAGACCTAAAGCCTTTGCAACTGGTGGAATTGCGAAGATCGACAAAGTTCCACATAAAGTGACAATTCCGACGGCATAGGAGATATCTTCACTGCGGCTCTTCTTCGATGCGCCGATTGCCGTGACTGCAGATGCTCCACAAATTGAGAAACCGCCAGCAATAAGCAGAGCTAAATCAGGCGACAACCCGAAATATTGCGCAGCTTTTCGGACAGTAAAGAATGTCAAGATTACGACAGTCAATATTGCGATGAAACCCTTGAGGCCAATCTCAGCAAACTTGTGGAAGGTAATTTGAAAGCCCAGTAGAGCCACTCCGGCTCTTAATAAATGCTTCGCGGAAAAATCCAGGACTGGCTTCGCCCAAGCAATAAAACGCGGAAAGTTAGCGAAAAATAAGCCCGCCAATAATGCTATAAAGAGCGGGCTTACCGGGATAGATATATTCAGCTCAAGCCCCGGCGTTTAAGCAGGGGATCGATCACGGCATCGCGACCGCGGAAATTGCGATACATCTGCATCGAATCAATGGAGCCGCCGCGGCCCAACAATTCACGCCTAAAGTGATCACCATTGGCGCGGGTCAATCCGCCATTCTCTTTAAACCATTCCACGGTATCTGCATCCAAGATTTCCGACCAGATGTAACCGTAATAACCAGATGAATAACCCCCAGCAAATATATGTGAGAAGTATGTTGAGCGATAACGGGTAGGGACTGGTGCATAGTCCAAGCCATAATCTGCAATCGCCTGTGCTTCAAAGGCAACGACATCCTCAATTACATAGCCATCTGGAATTTCGTGCAACGCTAAATCCAAGATAGCTGCCTGCAAGTATGAAGCTGTTTCATGACCCTCATTGAAGGTGGATGAGTTTTTCACCCTGTCGATGACCGACTGCTGCAACTTCTCACCGGTTTGATAGTGAGCTGCAAAGTTATTGACAACTTCAGGCCAGAAGATCCACATCTCATTGACCTGTGAGGGAAATTCCACGAAATCACGTTCTACATTTGTGCCGGAGACGCGTGGATACTTAACCTGCGAAAAGAGCCCATGCAGCGCATGACCGAATTCATGAAACAGGGTGGTAAGGAAATCAAAGGACAAGAGCGTTGGTTCACCCGCAGGCGGCTTAACAATGTTGAGGTTGTTAACTACTACAGGCAGCTGACCAAAGAGATAATTCTGATCGACCAAGTTGTTCATCCACGCGCCGCCGCGCTTGGAATCGCGGGTGTAGAAGTCACCGATAAAGAGGCCGAGTTTGGACCCATCTTCATTATTTACCTCAAAGGCACGCGCCTCTGGATGGTAGGTCACGATATCTGGACGCTCTTTAAAGGTAATGCCAAATAGCTTGGTTGCCGCAAAAAAGACGCCATCCCACAAGGTCTTCTCTAATTCGAAGTACGGTTTGAGCTCAGCAGTATCTACCTGATACTTCTCGGCGCGCACCAGTTCGGAGTACAAATCCCAATCCCAACTCTGCAGGCTAAAAGCCTCTCCCGCCGCGTTTATAGCCTCTTGCAGTACCACTCCTTCTGCCTTGGCATTAGCTACGGCAGATTTTGCGATCTTGCGGAGCATGGCGTGAATGTTCTCAGGAGATTTCGCGGTGTTCTCGCCGGTTATGTATTCGGCATGGCTCTTTACCCCAAAGAGGGTGGCGCGACGAGCTCGCAATTGAGTCATTGCAACAAGCACCGACTTCGTGTCATTTTCATTACCGCGATTAGCACGCATGAGTGAAGCACGCATGATTTTCTCTCGCAAGGGGCGATTCGTCAAAGTCGCGAGCATTGGATTTCCGCTGAAGTTCACCGCTTTGATTAACCAGTTATCATCATGACCGCGAGTTTCGGCAGCTAATTTGGCTGCCGCGATCTCGTTATCACTAAGACCGGCCAACTCTTCAATTGAATCAACAATGATTGCAGAATCATTGGTGTCAGCCAAGACCTTGCGTGAAAACTCTGCTTCGAGTTTAGAGAGCTCTTCATTGAGAGTTTTGAGTTCAACACGCGCTTCGGCGTTCAAGTGCGCTCCGGCGAAGTGGAAATCTTTGTAGTACAACTCAACAAGTCGTAATTCTTCAGAGCCCAAATCTAAAGTTGCGCGTTCGTTGTAAATCTTCTCGATGCGTGACCAGAGTTGCGGATTTAATTTAATGGCATCGGAGTGCGCTGCCAACTTTGGAGCGATCTCTTCCTCAATCGCGTCAAGTACATCAGATGTATCACTCGAAGATTTGTTGAAGAAGACCAACGCTACACGTAGCAGAGTCCGTCCGCTCTTTTCGAGGGCAACGAATGTATTTTCAAATGTGACTTCAGGTTGAGCGATGATTGCATCGACTTCGGTGAGTTGCTCTTCCATGCCACCGTAGAAAGCGGGGAGGTAATGCTCATCTTTGATGAGCGCGAAAGGGGGCATCTCGTATTCGAGAGTGCTTACAGCGGCGAAAGGGTTCTTTGAATCTAGGCTCATAGTCACAATCCTATTCTGCGGCTACCAGTACTTCTTGGGTCGCGGTGACCCCATCGATATCGAGGGTGGCATCCACGGGAACCGTCCGCTTGATCACAGCAAGCGCGATTGGACCCAACTCAAAGTGGCGCGCCATAGAGCCAATGAAGCCAATCTCCTTGCCATCAACTGTCACCTTCGCGCCGTGTTCGGGCATGTGAACCATCGTTCCATCGAGGTGGAGCAAGACCAACCGGCGGGGAGGATGTCCCAAGTTAAAAACCTTTGCAACTGTCTCTTGGCCGCGGTAACAACCCTTGTTCATATGCACCGCAATGTGCAAGAAACCCAACTCATTGGGAATGGATTTGTGATCGCTTTCGAGCAATATGCGTGCTCGACCTGCTGCGATCCGTTCGGCTTCCAAAGCCCACATGCCAACTTGTATATGTCCGGCACTCTTATAGGCCGATGCTACGTCTGAAAGTTCTGCGCGAGGAACAAGTGCGAATGGCCCGCCAAATTTATCCGCGGCGCCAGGTGCACGAAGAACTGCAAACTCATCGCTACGATCTTGAACGTCTACATCGAGCATGAACTTCATCTTATTTAAATAAGTAATCAATTCGGGCGCCTTGCTTGCGTCGAGGTGCATCCAGATAGATCCACCATCGTCAACAAGGAAGAGTTGTTGCTCAATGTGACCTTGAGCATCTAAAAGAAGTGTCTCGGTCCATTCACCAGTAGGTAGTGTGAGGAGTTCTTGCGTCATCATGTCATTGATCCACGTGGTGCGATCTTTGCCAGAAATGCTTATAACGGCGCGGTGTGAAAGATCTGCCCAAGCATTGCCCACGGCAAGTGCTCGCTGTTCTTGATTGGGTTCGCCGAAGTGCCAGATGGCACCTTCATCTAAACCTGATTCAACAAAAACTGCGCTCATGTATTACTTTGTCAGAGCAGCGCAGGCTGCACAGGTGCCGTAAATGGCAAAGTGTGTAACATCGGTTTTGAAGCCGTAATCATCAGCTAGCTGTTGTACAAAGTTTGCGGCGGTTTCGATGGGAGCATCGCCGACAACTCCGCAGATTCCGCATACGAGGTGCAGGTGAGTTAAATCCTCGGCCGCGTGATACGTCGCCCCGCCGTGGCCCATATGAGTGTGTTGTACGAGTCCAACATTCTCTAGCGTTTCTAGGTTTCGGTACACCGTCGACAGATTAATGCCGGGGTGGGTGATATGAATCTTGTTAGCGACCTCTTCCGGAGTTGCATGACCAAGGTCGCGCACAGCCTGCAAGACCAGCTCGCGCTGCGGGGTGAGGCGCAGACCCTTTTCACGCAATTCGTTCTGTTCAGCCATTGCCCTAGCCTAAACCTCTTCAGAGAAGGTGAACAAAGCCTCTATGTAGTGCTCTCCGGTGATACCTAAATTCTGGGCATTGGGAGGCGCGGTCATGGGCTCTAAGCAGACCCCATCGCTATCTTCTGTATAGACAACCCAATATGGGGCATCGGATTCGACCGTAACGCGAGCAGCGCCAGGCCAAACCACCGAGGGCACTCCCTTGATATCAACGAAGCAGTCATCCCACGGCTCCTTGGGTTGAGGTACGAATTCATTAGTAGGCAGACCCTCTTCATCGCGCAGCATCATGCGTCCGGCGGAGAACTCAACTTCGGCGGCATCACCGCGTTCGAGCTCACGAGGAAACCAAGGATGAAAACCCAGCCATGCAGGTAGATCGCAACCATTAGGCGTATATTCCAAAATCCAACGGACTGCATCATCCAGAATTTCAATGGTCTGCTCGACCACTGCGCCGTTATAAGGAGCTGGAAGTTCTAGGCGCGCACGCCCCGTGCCCGTTTCTTCCCAAGAACTTGTAAAACCATATCCATGAATTGCATGAGGTGGCGCCCAACTTGTTGGCAAGGTATGCACGATCCCAGATTCGCTAGTAACAAGTCCTTCGTCAATACGCCCTGCCCAAGGAGCCATCGCATACCAACCCCATGACAATGGAGTGCCGCGAAAGGGAACTGCAAATTGAAGATCTCGCCATTGCAGTGACGCGATGCGTCCGCCCTGATCAAGATCTATTGAAACTGATATTTCTGCGCCATCGATATGTTGCATTAGATGCCTTCTAACTCTTGAAAGGTGGGTGGATTAGCGCCAGCGCGCGAACAGGTAATCGCCGCTGCTTGTGCAGCGCGATGCAGAGTCTTTTCTAAAGTTGTTCCCACAAGATTATCTAAGCCGTACTTCACGATCGCTTCTACCAAGATTGCACCGACAGTGTCTCCTGCACCAACGGTATCGACAACATCAACTTTCACTCCAGGGACAGAGACCTCACCATCTTCGGTATATCCATCGATCCCATTTGCCCCTCGCGTAAGCACCACGAGTTGGGTCTTCTCATTGATGAAGTTCTCGGCTGTTGCTCTAAAGTCCTGCTCGGGATAGAGCCAAGCTAGATCATCTTCGCTCATTTTGATCACCGAAGAGATAGACGCCCATTTGTGCATAATCTCTTGGTAGCGAACCCGGTCGTTGACCACCGAAGTGCGGATATTTGGATCAAAGACGAGTGGAGCTTTTACCTTCTTGGCCCAATTGAAAAGGTTCGTGGCACCCGGTTCAACGACCGTTGCCAGAGTTCCAACATGCAAAACGGCCGGCGGATTTTTAGGATTTGGCAACCACGATTCGTTGAATTCAAAGGTCGCGGTGCCATCGATCAAAAAGTCATATGTGGCGCCACCCTGTGCATCGAGAGTGACCGTGGCAAGGCAGGTTGGACGATCTGAAATTAATGTGTAATCAAGTTTTACACCATCTGCCAAAAGTTCAGCTCGGGCTTGTGCGCCATACGCATCTGTCGATATTCCATCGATAAAGAAAGAATCAAAGCCAAGGCGTGCTAAAGCTTTAGAGGTGTTTGCGGGTCCGCCCCCAACAATTGCTTCACGCCCACCATCTTTAGGAATGAGATCAATGAGCACTTCACCAGCAACCCATACTGCGGTACTCAATCGTTCTCCCCGGCACGAGCCAAAAATTCGGTTATAACACGGATTCCAAAGAGATGATCTTCCACTTGAGGTAAACCGCTAATGAGTAATATTCCTTGCAGGCCCAGACCTGTGACATTGAGTGGCAATCCGCCGCCGTGAATTGCATGGGTCTCTTCAGACAAACCATATTTCTCATACCAATCGAATCCAGCTTCTTCGGCTTTAACACGTTCTAGCATCGTAGAATGCCCTGTCGCAAGAACTACACGCGCCTTGCGGGCGATCCATGAAGGTTGATCAGGTTTTGCACCGGTAAGAGCGGTATGAAAAACAATCCATTCGCCAAGTCGAACTTCGATAGAGATTGCCAACGATTCGCGTCTAGCTATTTCTACCGCGATCTCACCGATGCTCACGGCATCTTTCAGATCGCAATGAGGTAGTACCAAGATCTGCTCTTCGAGTTGTAGTTGTTCACTCGTGAAGCCCCCAGTTGTCATGTGCATACTCTAATAGAGAGCAATAAACTTCTCTGCATGACTCATATCGCCCTGAACAAGACCGACCTGAAAGTCCACCCGCTCTGCCTTGGCGGAAATGTATTTGGCTGGAGCGCCGAGGAAGAGCAGTCGATGGCGGTTCTCAATGCTTACACCGAATACAACGGCAATTTCGTTGACACAGCCGATGTCTATTCCGAGTGGAAAGAGGGCAATACCGGGCACGATAGCGAGCGGATTTTGGGTAAGTGGATGAAGCAACGCGGTAATCGCTCTGAAATCGTTATCGCTACCAAGGTGGCAAAACTTTCAACTCGCCCTGGCCTCTCTGCCGCCAATATCACAGAAGCTGTTGACGATTCCCTGCGTGCGCTACAGAGTGATTACATCGATATTTATTATGCCCACGAAGATGACAAGACAGTTCCACTGCGTGAAACCCTGGCAACTTTTGATGCCTTGATTAAATCGGGCAAGGTCCGCTACATCGCTGCATCCAATTACACGGGAGAGCGTTTGGCAGAAGCGTTAGAGATTTCTAAATCCGAAGGCTTCGCCCAATACATCGCCTTACAAAACTGGTACAACTTGCTTCATCGCGAAGAGTTCGAAGAGGATGCCGCACCTGTTGTTGTCACAGAAGGTATCTCTGGAATTCCATTCTTTGGTCTGGCTCGCGGATTCCTATCGGGCAAGTATCGCCCCGGTGCGACCGTTGAATCAGTCCGAGCTGGTGGTGTAGCCGACTACCAAAATGAGCGCGGGTTCAAAGTTGTCGCAAAGCTAGAAGAGATTTCCAACGCCCACGGCACTTCAATTTCATCTGTCGCCCTCGGTTGGCTCGCTGCGCAACCTGGTGTTACAACTCCCATTGCGAGTGCGCGCACCGTCGAGCAGTTAAAAGAGTTCGTTAATTTCACTGCCCTTTCGAGTGATGAAATAAACGAACTCTCAGATTTAACTAAGTAAGTACTACTTCGTTGCTGCTGGTGTTGGAACGGCCCCTCCGGCCGCACCTGCGCCAGCTCCTCCACCAAAGCCACCGCCGGGAGTAATTCCCAGTTGCGCAAAGCATGTTTGCATAGCTGCCGCTGTTGCAGGATCCTGGAAGTCAGGACGTGCACCGGCAGCGATTGTAATTCCAGCTTTTGTTAAGCAGGCGATCAACTTTGGATCAGAGAACGCTCCGCCACCACCACGTCCTGTGCCACTTCCAGCGGGTGCAGAAACTCCTGGAGCGGGGGCAATCGCGGCCTCGCCAGTAGCTGTTCCAGATGGAGTTGTTCCACTCGCGGCCCCGGCACCTGTATCGGTGATGCGTGTTGCATCACCGGCTGCAAGTGAAGAGGCTTGGGTTGGATCATCTAAGGTGATCGTTACCGTCGATCCCTTTACAGATTTGATAGTGCCGGTGATGCGAGTTCCACCGCCACCTCCACCGAATCCACCAAAGCCACCTGCTGCAGCGCCAGCAGCTCCACCGCCACCTCCGAAAGATGCACGAAGCGATGCAAAGGAGGAGGCACCGGCACCAGCCGTTGACTTACCAGCTTCGTAGTGGCCATACCAAGTACCAACTGAAAGCAGTCCAACAATCACAAAGAGGGTTCCCAACACTTTGGTGTACTTGTTGGTCCATTGGAATGTGCCCTTAGCGAGCTCTTCCTTGAGATTATCTTCAACCTCGGTAGCGAAGAGATCAAACTTCGGTGCGTCGGGAGTTATTTCATCATTCATGACGGAGTGCCTCGATTGGTCGTAGTGATGCTGCGCGGGATGCTGGATATCCGCCGAAGAAAACGCCAATCAAAGCGCTTACCCCGAAGGCGATAAATATTGATGCCGGAACCAATATGGGTTTGGTACCAGAAATCGTGAAGTGCGACCCTAAAATTCCAAGGAGCACCCCAAAGGCCCCACCGAAAAGCGACAATATCGTTGCTTCGATCAAGAACTGGGACAAAATTGCGCCCTTAGG
>Ga0118677_10003518_pt1 | contig 29482 bp, 32 predicted proteins | sample AliMusrvi5mmetaG_FD_86154 | JGI IMG/M metagenome (GOLD analysis project Ga0118677, IMG submission 86154) | reverse complement strand
GCGACCAATTAGAAAACCAACATAATAACGCCGCAGTAGCCCACGAAAAACTCGTCACTCATCTGCTCGGTACACTCACACAATCACAAAATGCCGAAGACTTTAACACCCACTGGCAACGTATCTCTGAGCATTTCGATACCCTGTTTACAACAGAAGCCAGCATCGACGTACTAAAGAAAATCCTGCTACAACTGGCCGTCATGGGTAAATTGGTTCATCAAAATCCTAATGAAGAACCCGCCAGTGAATTGCTTAAACGGATACAGGCAGAAAAAGCCAAGTTAATTGCTGAGGGTAAGATTAAGAAAGATACACCACTTGCGGAGATAACGGATGATGAAAAGCTCTTTGTATTGCCGGATGGGTGGGAGTGGGCACGACTTAAAAATATTGTTTATATTTTAGGAGATGGTCTACATGGCACACCAAAATATACAGAAAATACAGGTTGTTATTTTGTGAATGGAAATAACCTGCAAAATGGAAAGATTGCTATAAAGCACGAAACTAAAACCGTATCTTTAGATGAAATGGAAAAACACAAGAAAAGTTTAAATGAAAGAACTGTACTTGTTTCTATCAATGGGACTATTGGTAATGTAGCGTTTTATAATGGTGAAAATATTATCCTTGGAAAAAGTGCATGCTATTTCAATTTAGCTCACCAAATTTATAAGCAGTATCTAAAGTTATTAATAGAAAGCCCATATTTTATTGAATACACGAAAGAAAATGTAAGCGGCACAACAATAATGAATTTATCTCTATTCTCAATGAATAACTTCCCATTGCCAATTCCACCAATCGAAGAACAAAAAAGTATAGTCGCGAAAGTCAATGAGCTCATGGAGCTCTGCGACCAACTAAAAGTCCGTATTATCGCAGCAAACCAGTTACAACAAAAACTAGCCAATGTAATGGTTGAGCAAGCAACAACTTAATTAAGTGACCATATCTAATTCAAAGATGCTGGTTTAGCTTGATGCGAATATCGTTTTATTTTGACCTAATATTGACAGTCACTTCATTTTTTATGATTTATTAGCATAGCTAATTATCTTATTGCAGTTTAAGTTTTTAGGAGGGGTATTGGGAAAAATCACCGAAAGATACGAAGATAACAAAGTTAAAGGAAAGATTGTGCAAGAGCATTGCGCTCAATGTGGTAGATCTACACGGCACATGATTATGAGCTCTTATGATCATTCTGGCAGTGAAGAATATGATAATGGGAGTTTTTCTATCGAATGGTCTAGTTCACATCAAGTTATTCAATGTCAAGGTTGTATGGCTTCATCGTTCAGAGAGATCAATTGGTTTTCAGAAGACATGGATGGATTTGATAATGGAGAAAGGATTACGCTTTATCCGAAGCGCTCAAACAACACAAGAGCAATAAAAGACTTTTGGGAAGTCCCAAATAACCTTCGACGGATCTATCGTGAATCTATAGATTGTTTTAATAATGATTCATTTACATTAACTGCTGCTGGTCTCAGGGCTTTGATTGATGGATTATGCGCAGAACTAGATGTTACAAATGGGCCAAAAGAAATAATGAAAAACGGTTCAAAAGAAATAATTCGCATTACAACTTTAGAGGGAAAAATCTCTGGGCTTTATGAAAAAGGTTTCTTAACTGAAAAAAGTGCTAATGTTTTACATGAGCATAGATTTATGGGTAATGATGCAGTACACGAGCTTGCCCAGCCTTCCCGTGATGAACTAGGGTTAGCAATTGAAATTATTGAGCACACCTTTGATGCAATATTTGAAATACCAGCGAAGGGTAACGAGCTTAAAAGTAGGAGAGTAAGGCGTGATAACAAAACTGACAAATAACTACTGGGTATTAAATTTTAGAAAGTAATTTTAATCTACCGTAATGCTCGTTGAACTCGCAAAAACAAGGGATATACCCCTTTATCCATCCTATTTAATGATATGTTGTTACGAGTTGAAGCACATTATAAGCATCAATTGATAATAAGAAAATAAGGGTGCTGACCCCTTTATTGCTTGATTTTTAAAAAATTAGGCAAAATTATGACGCAATGTTTTACGTCAGTTAGGATTGTTAATTTTAGTTAGATGACGGAGGCACCTCGTGACTTACTCGTTCCGCATTCGATTTAATCGCTCCCCCACAGACACGATTCAATGTGCTGAAAATGAGTTATCGGTGTCAGTGGCTGACAAGCGGTTGTCTATCGTTCTGCGCGCACGTCAAGATGATTTACCGATTCGGGACTCAGATCAATTGGCGCTAGTCGGTTCCGGCTATCAAACTGAAAGCGATGCAAACACTGCTGGTTCACGATTACAAGATGCATTGTTGGTGGCTCTTGCCAGAGTTCGCGTTGGCGCCGATTTTGGCCATCGCGCGGCAAAGGGGATGTTTACCCATCATGGGTTGAAGTGGGTTGAGGAACAGATTGGGCAAAGAGTTCTGAACAATATCCACGGGGTGATGGTCTTTCAATCCGAGCCAAAGCCGCGTTTTGCGTCGACAAACGCTCAAATGACTCGTGGAGCGAGTCCAGAGATATTTATGTCTGCTTTCACGCAGGCCATTGCTCTCCAACCAGAAATCTCTGAACGTGATTTGTTGGCCTACACCCTATTTAATGCTTCGTTCTTCCAACCTACGGCGGATAGCCGCTTTCTGCTGCTGGTCATGTCCATCGAGGCGCTGATTGAGCCAGCCCTTCGGTCGTCTGATGCGCAAAACCTTGTGGCATCGTTAATCGAGCAAACAAAGTCTTCGGCGCTTCCGGTTGAAGAACGCAATTCAATTCTCGGTTCATTGCGCTGGCTTCGCCGGGAGTCAATAAATCAAGCCGGTAAACGCCTTACAACCGAGCGATTGGGTAGCAGAGTTTACGGAGACAGAACCGCTTCGGATTTTTTTGGTTATTGCTATCAGATGCGAAGCAACCTTGTTCATGGAAATCTTCCAGTGCCAACATTCGAGGAAGTTGGCGGAGTCGTGGCTACACTAGAGGTTTTCGTCTCCGATCTATTGACGGGGCCTATTCTTGGATACTCAGCACAATGAACCATCTACCATCTAAAAGGCTGACCCGGGTCAGCCCCCTTTATTTCTTCTTGATAAGAATCCAGCATAACAACTTGTGTGTCGCATCATCAATTATGATGTATTAATAATATAAATGGGGGGTGTTTAAAGCTTGATAACCGAGGTTATCAAGCTTATTTTTAATCAAACCAATCTTCTAAACGCAAACCATCGATACGTGCAAACTCTTTGGTATTATGGGTTACCAAAGTTGCTTGACTGGCTAGAGCGGTACCTGCAATCATCATATCTAATGGCCCTATCGGCGTTCCTGCCTGTTCCAGTGTGGCTCTCACCTTTGCCGATATTGCCGCTTCATTTTCTCTAAAAGGTAATACACGTACAACAGTGAGCAATTCATTTAATTGAGCCCTACGTTTTTCAGGGGCTGTTGATTTGGCAATGCCCACTTCAAGCTCATACAAAACCACAGCTGGCAGGGCTATTTCATGGGGCGGTAAGCTAAATAAATGCTGGGCAACATGACCACTATTTTTAAAAAAATAAATAACCGTATTGGTATCTAAAGCATACATCAAAAATTTTCTCGTGTTACATCTTGGCCTTCGCCTTTACGTAACTCGTCAGAACATGGCACATCTTGCCATGTTCCGGCTAAAGCCTTAACAGAATCAGGCCATGAAGCGACGGTTTTTTCATCAATAATACGTTGCAACCATTGCTGGGCAGACAGCCCTGCTGTTTTAGCCGCCGTAAAAATTCTGGCTTCTGTTGTTTCGTCTATTTCTAATATAAGTTGTTTCATTATTACCTCAAGGTACTTAATAAACGGCTAAAGCTTAGTAATGATCATTTTTTTGTTGATTTTAAGCTAAATAAACTAGCTGCATTAAATTTAAAATACCACATATTTGATCAAATCCAATAATGGCTTTAAATAAGGATCAAAGACAATTAACTAACGAAACTCATCCTGCCCTTATAAAACCAAACAGCACCTGAAAAAACTCAACAGCGTTCATTTTTAGCCTTTATGGGTTGGTGATTGATAACGTTAGCTATACTGTACATAAAATTTGTTTGGTTTACATATACTTTATCAATGTTAGGCTTAGTTGTCGCCGAACAGGGCAAGCATATCTTGAGCTTAGGTCGACTTACTCGATTTGGTTGCTGGCAGACACTCTATTAGTCGATGATAATGCCTATGTGCATCATTATAAAATGCGTGATGAGCAAGGTCAGACCTTAACGCCACATGGTGGCATTTGGTTGTTGGAATTAAAAAAGTTTAATGCCAATCAAGTTGAAACAGAAGACCAACGTTGGTTAAAATTCTTTAAAGACGGTGAGCGTTTAAATGATGAGACCTTACCCGATTGGATGATTACTCAGGAGATGAGACAAGCCATGAGCACCTTAAGTACGTTTTCAGAAAAAGATCAGCAATATTATCAATACCAAGCCCGTCAAGAATATCTGCGTGAGCAACGCACTATTCAATCTGAGTTGGAGTTGGCTAATAAACGAGAGGAGGCTGCGAATAAACGAGAAGCTTTAGCCTTAGCAGAAATTGAGCGCCTAAAAGCGTTACTGGCTCAGAAAGAATAACGAATTTTTGATTGAGTCATCCGCGTATAGTCCTACACATTAAAACAATAGGTTATACTTCGTTTAATATTTTGAATAACATTACGTAGACTTAATCGTTAATTTATCGGAGTCCAAATCATGCAACAAACCGTCACTATTGATTGTCCATCAGAAATACTCATAGGTCTTCATTTAAACGCTGAAGGCTTTGCTGATTATCTTAAAAAACAAGCCGCAATCAATTTATTCAAAGAAGGTAAATTATCCTCAGGAACAGCTGCGGCATGGCTTGGTATGGGAAGAGTGGCTTTCTTAAATATTGCCTTTGCAGCTGGCGCTACATTACTAGAAGATACCTCTGATGACTTCACGCGTGAAACTGCGCTGTTATGATTGTATTCTCTAATACCACGCCTATCATAGCCTTGAGCAGTATTGACTACTTACATTAATACCGAAACTATTTGGTGAAATTCATTTGGTAACAGAGGTTATTGATGAATGCTCCGTTGGTGGATCTATTTCTGTACCCAAGTTACTTGAAATTGACTGGATAAAACCGGTGCAATCAAGCCCAATCCAATACAGCAGCGTTTTATTAGAATTGGATAAAGGTAAGAAACATACTTTAGATATGGCAAGTAAATACCAAGCCGATTGGGTCATCATTGACGAAAAAATTGGTCGTAATATGGCAGAATATTTAGGTCTCCATGTAACCGGCACATTAGGTATCTTACTTAAAGCAAAACAACAGGGTTTAATTCCATCATTCATAGAAAGTGTTAAAGCCATGCAAAATCAAGGTATTTACTTCCATGAAGCTTTATTACAAAAATTAGCAAAAACGGTGGCAGAATAATAAACCATACAGTATGGCTTTATATCAATTTGGGCTTTATCTTTAAACGACCTTTAAGCCTAACAGTTGCTGAAAAGGTTGAAAATATTTATCTGAATGTAACAACGAAAAATCATTTTCTATACAGAAGGTGGCAATCGATTGTATCGATGGTTTTTCGTATGGTTATACCTTGTTTACGCAGCGCTCTATAGTTCTCTGCACTTTTTAGACTTAAATCCATACCTAGCATTGGCTATATTGGCAAGAAACAGAGTAGTGTTTTAGCTGCTTTATAATCGTGATCTTGTCTAAAGCCTTGTAGCACTTCAGCCAGAATCAAATCACCTGTACATATCGGTTGCAAGGTTAATAAGCTGTCCAGTTTTTTTGTCGCTAATGTTTCTACGCCATTAAAATAATCTACCCAAACACTAGAATCGATCAGAATCAATGATTAACTCGCATTGTTTCAAGATCACCATCCCAATGTAATTTACCTTTAAAGGCTTTAATAGATTCTTGCTGCTTTAACATCAATAAGGTCTTTAAGCCAAGCTCTACGGCCTCACACTTACTTTTTACGCCAGTTACTTTTAAAACATCAGACATTAATGTGTCATCAATAATAATATTAGTTCTCATGATCTTCTCTATGTGTAAGAAAAGCCTAAACAATACACCAATAATATACGATTATCCCTAGGTATTATTCCATTGTTGATTAGACATCCATGTCACAAAACATATAGAGGACAGACCACGATTTATAAGGTTAATGGCCACAGCTTATGTTCATAATGTGCCTTACTACTGAGGCGATGGCCTTATTGCACCTTATGCTGAAGATCTTAAGCTGCAATACGGCAGCTGATAGAGTATTGGATAAGGTATTGTGTCATAGGCGTTCAAAATACGATGCATGCACCCTAAAACTTACGGGTTACGCATTGGAATAATAACCGGCTTTATGAATATTAAGGTGATCAAAAAAGCATTGTCAACCTTACTTGGCTAACTAGCGTTTACCAGACCTATTAAAGCAATTACAGGGTCTATCTGTCGCTTACTAGACCCATTAAGACAGTTACAGGGTCTATCCAACGCTTACTAGACCTATTAAGACAGTTATAGGGTCTATCCAACGCTTAATAGACCTATTAAGACAGTTACAGGGTCTATCCAACGCTTACTAGACCTATTAAGACAGTTACAGGGTCTATCCAACGCTTACTAGACCTATTAAGACAGTTACAGGGTCTATCCAACGCTTACTAGACCTATTGAGACAGTTACAGGGTCTATCCAACGCTTACTAGACCTATTAAGACAGTTACAGGGTCTATCCAACGCTTACTAGACCCATTAAGACAGTTACAGAGTCTATCCAACGTTTGCTAGACCCATTAAAGGACCATAGGATGCCCTGAACAAAGTGAAACGCATAGTTAATGAGCGTAAATGATGTGCCTCCTAGCGTCGACACATCCCATGCACTGAGCGGACGACGTTTCTGATTATTAATGTGAGTGATCATGTCCTGCATGAGCATCTGGTTGCGCATGCTTATGTTCATGAGTGTGCTCGGAAGCTTGAGGTGCAACGATAGGTAATTCTGCTTGTTGATTAACATCCGCGTGTTGATGATCATGAGCGCTTTCAGTAACAGGCACTGCTTTAACAGCAACACCATATTGATACACCATTAATCCGCCCAAATCTGCGGCTAATACTATTAGCACACATAAAAGCGCTGATAGAGCTAAGAACACGCCATTAACATATCCTTGAAATAAACCTTTATGCTTTAAGCGCCAAGCAGATAACGCCGTTGCTAAGCTAAGAATAGCCATACCTAAATCTTCATGCTTTTCCATAATGGCATGAACATTTGCACCGTGCGCAACCGTGTCTGCAGCAATATGTCCAGCTATAACAGTGAATAAAGCCGCAAGAGTACCTAGGTAAAGAAAAGAACTCGCAACTTCTCGCCATTGCTGTTTTTTAGCAAGAGTACCAACTAGATCTAAGACAAAGAACACAGATAATAAGGCTATTGGAAAATGCACAACTAAGGGGTGAATATTTTCCATGCTTGCAATACCAGGCATCAAGGTAGAAAAAAGTTCGCCAGAGCCTAGAATTGAAATATTATCAAAAACAGCCAGTAAATCACCTAAGCTTTCTGCAGGACCGCCCCCGTGGTCACCGCCACCATGAATCTGAAAAGATAATGTGTTGATCATCGTCATTATTGGTTAGTTGTAAAAACGAACAATTTACCTGATATTCGGGCAATTGCAACTTAGCAAGTTAAAAGATGAATAGTTTGCTATCAACGTCTGTCTATTAATTTAAGGTTTAATCACTCAAAACTAAATTGCGACTCTGTCTATAGTGAGCGATAGTTGCCAAGCTAAAACTGAAAACATTGCGACTACCCCTAAAAAGCTTATACTGATCATCATTATTCGTTTTTTATATTCTGCGCAAGCAGCAAATACTCAAGATTCATGCAGCTAAACACCTTAGATACCTCGCCCTCTTTTTCCAGTCTTTTACTAGCAGAGCCTTTGCTTAGAGCTATTACTAAAATGGGTTTTTTGTACCCTACCCCCGTACAGCAACAGGCTATTCCTCCCGCCTTAGAATACAAAGATTTATTAGTCAGCGCTGAAACTGGCAGTGGAAAGACTGCTGCTTTTTTATTGCCTGCTCTGCATCATCTACTGACAATACCGACAAAAAAGTATGGTACTCGTGTGCTAGTACTGGCTCCTACGCGTGAATTAGCGCAACAAATTTTCTTGCAATGCCAGCAGTTAATTGAATTTACTGAGCTAAATGTTGGCATTATTACCGGTGGCGATGATTTTAGATTGCAGCAAAATATGCTGCGAAGAAATACTGAAATTGTTATTGCAACTCCCGGACGTATGCTAGAACTAATGGAGCAGGAAGCTCATGATTTTACTAATCTTGAAGTACTCATCTTAGATGAAGCTGATCGTATGTTGGATATGGGCTTTAGTGAAGATGTATTAACCATTATTAATACCTGTAACACCCAGAAACAAACGCTGTTATTTTCTGCGACCTTAAGTCATTCTGGTGTTATCAAAATGGCCAATAAGGTACTAACAAACTACGGGACTATCGTTTTAAACTCCTTGCAAGATGGTCATCGAAACATTGAGCAACAAATTGTTCTTGCAGATGATGGTGACCATAAACAAAAGCTATTAGCGTGGCTGTTACTTAATGAAAGTTATGATAAGGCTTTGGTATTTACCAATACAAGGCTTAATGCTGATGCCTTAAGAGGGCCCTTACGCGGACAAAAACTGCGTGTAGGTGTTCTACATGGTGAAATGGATCAAAAAGACCGAAACCGCATGATGGAGTTGTTTCGTGATGGCTCGGTAAATATTATGATTGCCACTGACCTTGCCGCTCGAGGTTTGGATATTAAAGGTATTAATTTAGTCATTAATTTTGATGTGCCTAGAAACGGTATTAATTATGTACATCGAATTGGCCGTACGGGTCGTGTTGACGAATTGGGTTTAGCCATTACACTGGTCAAGCATACTGAATGGAATCTGATGTCGGGTATTGAACGCTTTTTAAAGCAGAAATTTACTCGCAAAAACATTAAAGAACTACAAGGTAGTTATAAAGGCCCTAAAAAAACCAAGGGCTCTGGGAAGTCTGTCGGTAGCAAAACTAAAATAGAACCTAAAAAAGTAGCTCCTGAAAAAATTAAAGTTCGTCATCGTGATGCTAAAAACGTTGGCAAACGCCGTGTACCGACTAATACACCCTTAGCAACTGATCAGGTTACTGACAAAGAATCTGAATCTTAAATCAATTAACGGACTACCCAAGCATAACTAGTCATGGATAAATCATTTTTTAAAGCAACTGACTTTTTTAAATCAGCCTGTTATTTCGAAGCGGCTTTGATTTTAGTAGCCATCGTGCTTGGACAAATTGCTGATATCAACCCATTTGCTAATATTGTGTTTTCTGAAACGGCGCTAGCCTATGGCTTGCTAGGCACTATTCCTTTATTTCTAATGTTTTTAGGTATGGAACAGTTACAAGCTAAATCCGTCAGCCATATTAGAAAACTGTTACTCAATACCTTAGGCCCCGGATTACACCAGTATCACTGGACGGACTTATTTTTATTAGCTGCACTTGCAGGCGTCTCAGAAGAATTGGTATTTCGGGGCGTAATCCAGCCTTGGATAGAACAATCTTGGGGCTTAGCCGCAGGTTTAATCGTCAGTAACATGCTTTTTGGCTTAGTTCATGCTGTCACCCCACTTTATGCAGCGTTAGCCGCTTTAGTTGGTATTTATCTCGGCTTATCAATGGATTATGCTGGCGAAAGAAATTTATTAACGCCCATCATTATCCACAGCTTTTATGATTTACTCGCCTTTGTCGCCTTAATGCGGGTTTATCGTGCCAGTTTAAATAGCGCCAACATTAACTAACTGTACCTACGTCAACTGTTTATCAACATACACAGAGGTAAAAGCAATGATTCCAATTAGAGATACAGCACCTTGTTACTCCAAGCCCTTAGTAACTTGGTCAATAATGGCAGTTTGTATAACTACCTTTATTGTAATGAACTTAATACCCGATCAAAACGCTGTCGATATACTTAATCACTACGGCATGATACCGCTACGTTATACATCGCAGATCCCTGAACTACCCTTTGATGGCTATTTGTCTTTTTTTAGTAATTTATTCCTACATGCAACTTGGGTACACCTACTGTTTAATATGTGGTTTTTATGGATATTTTCTGACAATGTTGAAGATAGAATGGGACGCATTCCTTTTTTAATTTTTTATTTAAGCTGCGGAGCTTTTGCAACAGCATTGCAGTGCTATTTTGACCCCACTCTCACCATACCCGTTATTGGCGCATCAGGCGCTATCGCTGGCGTACTTGCTGCTTATTTTTTCTTATACCCCTACGAGCGTGTTATCGTTTTTTTTCCGCCATTATTAATTCCTGTTCCGGCTATCACTTTTTTAGGCTTATGGGTTTTATTGCAGCTATATAAGGCGACAACAGCTATTGTTTTTACAAACACTCATGTCGATGTTGCTTGGTGGGCTCATGTAGGTGGCTTTATAGCAGGCTCAGTTTTATATCGTTTTTTCTTAATTAAGAAGAAACTTGACTTAGTTTAAGTGCTTTTCAGGTATAATTTTCGTTCAAAATTCGAGCTTTTAGTTTAGAAAATAGTGCATTCAATGACTACTGACTAACTAACAAGGCCTATTAAAGCTATTAGGATCAAAGGTTATATGAAAAAAGTTAATGTTGCGCTAGTAAGACTTCTTCAATTTGTGGTTTTTGTACAGTTTACATTTATAGTTATTGTCTATTTTGGTGCTATGGTTTTATTACCATTAGATGCCATTGCATTACTCATCAAGCTAATGGCAGTAGTAGGTCTTCATGGTTTTATTGGCGCATTGATTTCCATACCTGTAGTCGGCTATTTATGCTTTATCGTTTATAAAACACCTAATCTTTGCAAAATGATTGTTGATAATGGCATCGAACTAGTTAAGACCGGAAAAGCTAAGGTTGAAGGTTTTAATGAGATCATTGCATCTGTTAATGCTTAACTAAGATTGAATTATGTTGCTACTCGTGGCTTGCAAAGAAAACCTGAGCCACGAGAAACTGTCAATTTCGGGATATATTTGAACGACTTACTCGTAAAATTATTACCATCATGCGCATTTAATGATTTCGTCAGCCATAATTCTGCCTTAAATCATCACTACTTTAAGACTCCCCTTAATGAATCATTGATCTTGTTCAATCAGCTTCAAAGTGCTGACTCAATGTGAATCATAATTTATGCATACGCTACATTTTAAGCATGCACAGTGACTAGTTTTAATCCTGTAGCGTATCTTTAACTACAGAATTCTGCGGCAACACTATAATTACTAGCTTAGCCTCATACTGCACACACTTTATTAACTCAAAATACTCAAGAGATCTTTATGGCACTTTATTGTGGAATCGTAGGTTTACCCAATGTTGGTAAATCAACCCTGTTTAATGCATTAACCAAAGCTAAAATTGCCGCTGAAAATTATCCATTCTGCACCATTGATCCCAACGTTGGCGTTGTACCTGTGCCTGACCTCAGAATGGATGCACTTGCAGAAATAGTTAAACCTGAACGCGTATTGCCCACCACCATTGAATTTGTAGATATTGCCGGCCTTGTTGCTGGCGCCTCTAAGGGTGAAGGTTTAGGTAATAAATTTTTAGCTAACATCCGTGAAAATGATGCTATAGCCCATGTTGTTCGCTGTTTTGATGATGACAATGTTGTGCACGTCGCTGGAAAAGTAGATCCACTTTCAGATATAGAAGTCATTAACACCGAATTGGCTCTAGCTGATATGGCCTCGGTTGAAAAAGCCTTACTTAAAGCCACTAAAATAGCCAGAACAGGCAATAAAGATGAATTGGCTAAAAAATTAGTACTTGAGCGTGTCTACAACCAACTTGATGCTGGTGAACCTGCACGTAATTTAGCGCTTACTGATGATGAGAAAGCCTTACTTAAAGACCTTTGCTTAATAACGCTTAAGCCCACTATGTATATCGCTAATGTGCAAGATGATGGTTTTGAAAATAATCCCTTGCTCGATAAAGTAAAAGCCTTTGCAGACAAAGAAGGTGCCACAGTAGTCGCTATTTGCGCAGCCATAGAAGCTGAGATCGCACAATTGGATGACGAAGAAAAGAAAGAGTTTTTAGATGACTTAGGTCTAGAAGAGCCAGGGCTAAATAGGGTCGTCAGAGCCGGCTACACGCTATTAAATCTTGCGACCTACTTCACCGCCGGCGTCAAAGAAGTTAGAGCGTGGACTATCCCTGTGGGCGCATCAGCTCCGCAAGCTGCTGGCGTCATCCACAGTGACTTTGAGAAAGGCTTTATTCGCGCCGAAGTTATTTCTTATCAAGACTTCATAACTTACAAAGGCGAACAAGGTGCTAAAGATGCTGGAAAATGGCGCCTTGAAGGTAAAGATTACATCGTTAAAGATGGTGACGTAGTACATTTTAGATTCAATGTTTGACAAAATATCGGTGGGTATTTATAATTCCCAGTCTTTGCACAAGCCAGTTAAAATGGCGATATAGCTCAGTTGGTTAGAGCACGGGATTCATAACCCCGGGGTCGGTGGTTCAAATCCACCTATCGCCACCATATAATTTAAGCCCTTAGGTAATAACCAAGGGCTTTTTTATTACCTAAAAATTCTCGCATTGCACTCACGCTGCAATTCAAAAAAAAAAAACACATAACAAACCACAATACTTGCCTGCAACTGAGGCTAAAAATAGAACGCCTGTCGCTCGCATTCATTTACACACTACTCAGACAGGTAAAAACTGTGGGTACTAAAGTAACAACCTACTCTTAACAATCACAGCTTTTTAAATATAAAAACTAGTTATTTTATATCTAGATATAATTAGCATAATTGAAACAAAAATTCTTATTTTTGAATTACGCACCCATAGGTTACTTTAATTCAGCTTAAGTTATTACACGTCTTTTGCTGTAGAGAATTGAGTATGAAGGACACTGTATTGAAAAATTCTATAGTTAAACTCCAGCAGTATGCAGACTATCATGCCGGCATACTGCATTAAGTTTAACTATTTAATTTTTCTTTAAGCATTTTATTCACTTCAGCTGGATTAGCTTTGCCCTGCATGGCTTTCATGACTTGCCCGACAAAAAAGGCGAACATTTTATCTTTACCGCTACGGTATTGCTCTACCTGACTTGGATTATCAGCAATTATTTTATCAATGATAGTCTCAATTGCACCTGTGTCGCTAATTTGTGTTAAACCTTGTTCAGCGATAATATCATCTGCGTTAGCCGTTGATTGCCATAGAAGCTCAAATACCTGCTTAGCTATTTTTCCGGAAATGGTATTGTCACTAATCCGGGCTAATAAGCCTGACAAACGTTCAGCGTTAATCGGTGATCCGTTAATCTCTAACCCCGCTTTATTAAGTGCCGCCGACAAATCGCCAGTAATCCAATTAGCACAAAGCTTAGCTTCACAGCCTGACTTTTTATACACGGCTTCAAAATAATCCGCCAAAGGACGCGTAACAGTCAGTATTGCTATGCTTTCTTCATCTAAATGATATTCCGCTTTAAAACGTAGTTTTTTGGCTTCTGGCAATTCTGGCAATTCCGCTTTAATCTGGGCTTTAAAGGCTTCATCGATAATAACCGGCAATAAATCTGGATCAGGAAAATAGCGGTAATCATTAGCTTCTTCCTTGCTACGCATGGAGCGCGTTTCATCTTTTACTGAATCATATAAGCGGGTTTCTTGTACGATTTTACCGCCACTTTCTATCAAGGCTATTTGCCGTTCAACTTCATGATTTATGGCTTTTTCTACAAACTTAAAAGAATTAATATTTTTAATTTCCGAACGCGTACCAAATTCTACTTGGCCTTTAGGGCGCACCGAGACGTTGGCATCACAGCGAAAAGAACCTTCCTGCATATTTCCATCACAAATACCTAAATAACGCACTAACTCATGCAATTTTCGCATATAGGCTACGGCTTCTTTGGCATTACGCATATCCGGCTCAGAAACAATTTCCAATAAGGGTGTGCCGGCACGATTTAAGTCGATACCGGTTAAGCCATGAAAATCTTCATGCAGTGATTTACCGGCATCTTCTTCTAAATGCGCACGAGTAACGCCGATACGTTTGATCAGTCCATCGATTTCTATATCTAAGTGCCCTACTCCGACTATCGGGTGATCCATCTGGCTAATTTGATAGCCTTTAGGTAAATCAGGATAAAAGTAGTTTTTTCTGGCAAAGACTGAATAAGGAGCAATATGCGCTTCAATAGCCATGCCGAATATGACTGCCATACGCACCGCTTCTTGATTTAATACAGGTAATACACCAGGCAAGCCTAAATCAACTGCGCAAGCCTGAGTATTAGGTTCTGCACCATAAACTGTGGCGGCTCCTGAAAATATTTTTGAGCGCGTAGCGAGTTGCGCATGCACCTCTAAACCGATGACTGTTTCCCATTCCATTGTTATCTCCTTATTCAAAACCAGTGGGTATAAAGTTGTGCCAATCCGTTACTTGCTGATACTGATGGGCAATGTTCAATAATCGGTCTTCGGAAAAATAATCGCCAATTAATTGCAAGCCAACCGGCATACCCGCGACAAAGCCCGCTGGAATAGACATGGCTGGAACACCCGCAAGATTAATAGCGATGGTATAAATATCTGAAAGATACATGGCAATAGGATCATCCATTTTCTCTCCTATACCAAAAGCGGTACTGGGTGTGACTGGGCCCATGATGACATCCACGTTAGCTAATGCAGCTTTGAAGTCTTCACTGATTAAGCGGCGGATTTTTTGTGCCTTTAAATAATAGGCATCGTAATAACCTGTCGACAAGGCATAAGTTCCCATCAGTATGCGACGCTTGACTTCTTTACCAAAGCCTTCGCCACGCGAGCGCGTATAAAGATCAGTTAAATCAACTGGACTTTCGCAGCGATAACCGTAACGCACTCCATCAAAGCGAGATAGATTAGCTGAACATTCAGCAGGCGCAATCACATAATAAGCAGGGATGGCTAATTTTAAATTAGGCATAGAGATGTCTATGATTTCAGCACCTAACTTTCGATATTCAGCAATAGCGCTAGCCAATGTTGCAGCGACATTTTCATCTAAACCTTCACCAAAAAATTCTTTAGGTAAACCAATTTTTAGACCTACTAAGGACTTATTTAAGCCTATTCGATAATCAGGTACAGGTATATCGACACTGGTAGAATCTTTTTCATCAAAACCTGCCATAGTTTGTAACATGATCGCGGCGTCTTCAGCGCTGCGCGTCATGGGACCACCTTGATCAAGACTAGATGCATAAGCAATCATGCCATAACGAGACACACGACCGTAAGTTGGTTTTAAACCAGTAATACCACACAAAGCAGCTGGCTGACGAATAGAGCCACCAGTATCGGTACCTGTAGCGCAAACAGCCAATCTTGCAGAAACCGCAGCAGCCGAACCACCCGATGAGCCACCAGGAACGGTATTAATGTTCCAAGGATTTTTAACAGAACCGAAATAACTGGTTTCATTAGAAGAGCCCATAGCAAACTCATCCATATTGAGCTTACCTAACATGACCGCGCCGGCCTGATTGAATTTGTCTACAACGGTCGCGTTATAAGGTGCGTTAAAATTAGCTAACATTTTAGATCCACAGGTCGTCATTACACCCTGAGTACAAAATATATCTTTTTGAGCGATGGGTATTCCGGTTAATAGATCGGACATCCCATTAGCTATTCGTTGATCTGCATCTTTAGCCTGAGCCAAAGCCAGTTCTGGAGTCACTGTAATATAACTGTTAAGTTGTTGATGCTGATCAATTCGATTTAAAAAGAACTGGGTGAGCTCTACACTAGAATATGTCTTTGCCTGTAAACCTAAACTTAATTCTGCGAGTGTTTTAGTATGCATGAAGTGTATGTCCCTTATTCAATCACTTTGGGAACCAAATAAAGTCCCGCTTCAACTTGTGGTGCTATCACCTGAAAAGCTTCTCGCTGATTTATCTCAGTGACTTCATCAGCTCTTAAACGTTGCGCTTGATCCATTGGATGAGCCATAGGCTCAACATGATCTGTATTGACTTCACTCATTCGGATCATTAAATCGAGCATACCTGATAAATCATTGGCATAGGCACCTACATCTTGTTTATCAATCCCCAATCGTGCCAAATGCGCAATCTTATTTACATCATCTGCAGTTAATGACATGCTCTCTCCTTCGTTTAATTTTAAACAGACTAACAATAAATATTTTATGTTTCGAAATGCAGCTTTTAGATTAGCTACACACAAAAAACGATTGTTTTCTGCCGTCAAACGACATAACTGTTGTAGTTCTCACCACATTTCGCCTTGTGTCTCTCATCTTTGCCGCGTATATTACTACAAATATCCAAGTTACATCTTGCTTAAATACCCACTTGATTGATAGAGTATCTTCTATAAATCTGAAAAAACATTGATTAAAGGAAACAGCTAAAAATGTTCAAACGAATTCGCGGTCTTTTCTCTAATGATCTTTCGATAGACCTCGGCACTACTAATACATTGATCTATATTCCTGGGCAAGGACTTGTACTCAATGAACCTTCAGTTGTTGCTATTAAAGATGACAAAATTCGCGGCTCGAAAACAATCGCTGCAGTAGGTACTGAAGCTAAACAAATGCTTGGACGCACACCCGGCAATATCACAGCGATTCGTCCCTTAAAAGATGGTGTCATTGCTGACTTTGCTATCACTGAACGTATGCTACGTTTTTTTATCGAAAAAGTTCATAAGAAAAATCGTTGGTTACGACCCAGTCCACGTATTCTAATTTGTGTGCCATGTGGTTCAACTCAAGTTGAACGCCGCGCCATTAGAGAATCAGCAGCAATGGCTGGTGCCCGCGAAGTTTACCTTATTGAAGAACCCATATCAGCAGCCGTTGGTGCGGGGTTACCTGTCGATCAAGCCAGTGGCTCTATGGTTTTGGATATAGGTGGAGGAACCTCAGAAGTGGCTATTATTTCTCTGAATGGCACAGTCTACTCAAATTCTGTTCGTATCGGTGGCGATCGTTTTGATGAAGCTATTATTAATTATGTACGCAGAAATTATGGGATGCTCATCGGTGAAACGACCGCTGAAAGAATTAAGATTGAAATTGGCACGGCATACCCTGCTAACGAAGTTAAAGAAATCGAAGTTAAAGGTCGTAACTTAACCGAAGGTGTACCTCGCAGCTTTACCTTAAACAGCAATGAAGTCTTAGAAGCATTACAAGAATCATTATCTGGCATAGTGAGGGCTGTAAAAGTAGCATTAGAACAAACTCCTCCCGAATTAGGCTCTGATGTTGCTACTCGTGGCATCTACTTGACAGGAGGTGGTGCTTTATTGAAAAATATTGATCTACTAATTGCAGAAGAAACTGGTCTGCCAGTACATATCGCCGATGACCCTCTTACCTGTGTTGCTAGAGGCGGCGGCATGATTCTAGAAATGCTAAATAAAAAAGGTCTTTCAAATTTCTCATTAGAGTAATTATATTACCTACACCTTTTCAGCTTAACTCCCTGCACAAAGCTCAATAACTTTTTGTAGGGATTATTAATAAATACCTTAATCAACTTTTAGCGGGAAATCTAGATTAAATCCCCACCCCAAACTGATAATCCCAGAGTTACTGTACTTCTACGAGGCATCTTCTATAAAACTTATATTTGCCACCGGCCCCTCTATCAACACACGCGTACTGGTAGCCGTATTAGCTTCAATTACATTACTGGCATTCGATCAAAAAAGCCCAAATATTAATACGCTCCGCAGCACCTTATCTTTTTTTGTCGATCCTTTAAAATATTTAGTTGATTTACCCTCAGTAGTGATTGAACAGACCACAGACTCTATTAACTCGTATCAAAGCCTGAAAAAGGAAAATCAAAGATTACGTGAAGAACAACTCTCTCATCAAGCCAGATTACTTAAGTTCTCAGCATTAGAGAATGAAAACATTCGCTTAAGAGCATTACTTGAAAACTCATTTAAACTGGGGGAACAGGTCTTAGTTGCAGAATTATTATCTGTCAACATGGCGCCTTATGAACATATTGTTGTCGTCAATAAGGGTACTCGTTTTGGCGTACATCCTCAACAACCGGTTTTAGATGCCAATGGTGTTGTCGGCCAGGTTTTTCGTGCCCTACCCATGACATCTGAAATCATGCTAATTACTGACCCAAATCACGCGATTCCCGTACAGGTCAATCGTAACGGATTATTAACTATCGCCGTTGGTAGTGGCCAAACAAATAAATTAATTCTACCTTTTTTACCTAGTAACGCTGATATACGACCAGGTGACTTACTAATAACATCAGGATTAGGAGGGAACTTCCCTCACGGCTACCCTGTTGCTGTAGTTGATGACTTCACCTCACAACCTAACAAAGCTTTCGCAACCATTACTGCCACACCAAAGGCCTTATTGGATAGAAATCGTGAACTTATGATAGTCTGGAGTAAGTCCACTCCAGTACCACTAATTTCCAAGCCGACAGAAAACAAGTTAGAATCCACTAACCATGAAAACAAATAATACGTCAGGCTTCATTAAGATTTCAATAACCTTAGCGCTAGCTATGTGCTTACGAATCATACCCTTACCTGGAAATATGGCGGTTTTCAATCCAGACTGGGTACTACTTACATTAATATATTGGTCACTTACTCTACCCGAGCGTGTTGGCATCTTTCATGCTTGGACTTTTGGATTGTTAACAGATGTGTTAACTGGACGATTATTAGGACAGTATGCTTTAGCCTATGCTCTAATTATTTACTTATGCCTTAACCTACATAAAAGACTTCGTCATTTTCCGATGCTACAACAAGGACTGTTTATATTCTTTAGCCTACTGTTATCGCAATTATTGCTTTTTTTCATAAAAAATATTCAGCACCCCGCACAATTACACGCTACTTTCTGGCTACCTGTTTTTAGTGGCACTCTAGTTTGGCCTATAGTTTATGGCACCCTACGACTAGTTCGCTTACCGCCACGCTTTAGATAAAAATCACAAAGCATGCATACCATCAAAGATCATTCTTTTGAAAATCGTATATTTCTCAATCGTATTATTGCCTCCTTCTGCGTTATTACCTTATTATCTTCTGGATTAATCATTCGCCTCATTTATTTACAGATAGTAGGTCACGAACATTATTCATTATTGGCCAAAGACAACAGCGTCAAAATTGTTCCCTTAGTACCTACTCGTGGCATGATTTATGATCGTCACGGCAAAGTACTCGCCGAAAACACTCCATCATATAGTTTAGAACTAATCCCTGAGCAAATCAGCAATATGGATGAAACCTTATTGGGTCTGCAAGCGCTACTAGATATTTCCTCAGATAAAATCGAACTTTTTCAAAAATTACGTAAACGCCAAAAACGATTCGTTAGTACCCCTCTATTATTAAGTATGAATGATGAGGAACTAGCTAAATTTGCAGTATCAAGACCCTATTTTCCTGGCGTTGACATTCATACCCGATTAGTACGACATTACCCCTACAGTGATTTAGCTGCACATATTATTGGTTATGTGAGTCGTATTAATGAATCAGAATTAAAAGACTTGCCTATTTCAGAATATAGAGGCTCAACACATATCGGGAAATTAGGCATAGAGAGCTCTTATGAAAATGATCTACATGGGAAAACAGGTTATGCTGAAATAGAAACCAATGTACAAGCTCGATTACTTAACACGCTTAACGAAGTTAACCCAGATCCTGGGGCAGACCTCTATTTAACACTCGATATTGATTTGCAAAAAACAGCCTATAATGCACTCACCGGCTTTAATGGCGCGGTGGTGGCAATCGACATTAAAACCGGAGGTGTTTTAACGCTAGTCAGCCGCCCTGGTTTTGACCCTAATCCTTTTGTAGTTGGTATAGCTAATGATGCTTACCAAGCCCTACAAACATCAGAAAACCAACCTCTCTACAATAGAGCCTTACGTGGCCTTTACCCTCCAGGATCTACCGTTAAACCATTCATTGCATTGGCAGGTTTAGAATACGAAGCAATCAATCCACAACAACGACTAAACTGCCCTGGTTATTATCAATTACCCGGAGTTGATCATCAATATCGTGACTGGAAAAAGGGAGGACATGGCTCAGTAGACTTAAATCAAGCCATTACAGAATCATGTGACGTGTATTTTTATCGACTAGCCTCTATGTTGGGTATAGATAATATGCACAGTTTTCTAAAACAATTTGGTTTCGGAGAAAAGACAGGTATTGATTTGATAGGCGAAAAAACTGGCTTATTACCCTCACGCGAATGGAAGCTTGCTCAAAAAAAACAATCTTGGTATCCAGGAGAAACTCTAATTACGGGTATAGGCCAAGGTTATCTTCAAGTAACTCCTTTGCAACTTGCCAGAGCTACCGCCACTTTAGCAAACCAAGGGCATGTGGTGACACCGTTTCTGGTTGATAAAATAGTTAGGGCTCATGAAACTAGTCCTGGCCCAGAAAAACACCAAGACACAATATCTCTTAAACAAGAAAACATTAATACAGTAATCGATGGCATGATCAATGTTGTTCATAGCTCACGAGGAACTGCGAAAGGTATTAATACGCATATTAATTATCAAATTGCCGGAAAAACTGGCACAGCTCAAGTTTTAGGCATCAAACAAAATGCCAAATACAATGAAAACAGCATTGATTTTAAGTTTCGTGATCACGCGCTTTTTATATCCTTTGCTCCTGCTAATGACCCCAAAATTGCCGTTGCTGTAATTGTTGAAAATGGCGGGCACGGTGGCTCAGTGGCTGCACCTATAGCAGGCCAAGTCATCAAGCAATATTTAAAGGATAGTTATGAAAACTGAAACCCGCCATGAACATTTTGAACCTCCATCACTGCTAGGAACTGTTCTAAGGAAGTTGCATATCGATATCCCCTTATTTATCGGTTTATTACTAGCCTCTTTATTAAGTTTTGTTATCCTCTATAGCGCTGGCAGTCAAGATATGGATGTACTCATTCGTCAAGCTGAACGTGTCGGATTAGCATTTTTTTTAATGACTATAATCGCTCATATCGATCCTTATCAATTCAAACGCTATTCAACACTACTTTTTGGACTAGGGATTTTATTACTCATCGCAGTGCTAATTATGGGTCAAATTGGTAAGGGCGCTCAGCGCTGGCTGGAATTCGGTTTTTTTCGATTTCAGCCATCAGAAATGATTAAACTAACAACACCTATGATGATTGCTTGGTATCTAGCAGAACATCCCATGCCACCAAAGCCTAAACAACTATTGATAGCGGTTTTACTGATAGCGGTACCGACTTTATTAATAGCGAAGCAACCTGATTTAGGCACAGCGCTACTGGTTGTAAGTTCTGGAGCGGGCGTCCTATTCTTTGCCGGCCTGTCTTGGTTTTTTATCGCAGCTATTATTGTGGCTTGTTCGGCATTAACGCCTATTTTATGGCATTTTATGCACGATTACCAACGAGATCGTGTATTGACTTTTTTAAATCCTGAAGCAGACCCGCTAGGCAGAGGATATCATATTATACAATCCAAAATAGCGATCGGATCAGGTGGTATTTATGGGAAAGGTTGGTTAGGCAGTACACAATCTGAACTAGACTTTTTACCCGAAAGCTCTACCGATTTTATTTTTGCCGTATTTGCAGAGGAATTTGGGTTATTTGGTGGATTATCTTTATTGACACTCTATTTATTAATTATTGCTCGCTGCCTCTATATTGCCAGTCAAGCGCAAGATTCTTATAGTCGACTCTTAGCAAGCAGCCTATCCTTTACTTTTTTTGTTTATGTATTTGTTAATATTGGCATGGTTATTGGTATCCTTCCTGTAGTGGGCGTACCTTTACCCTTAATTAGTTACGGCGGCACCTCTATAGTGACACTCTTATCTGGCTTCGGCATATTAATGTCCATCCACACTCATAAAAAATTTCGTTAGCACTATTTAATAGTATTTAAGAGTATGACGTAAAGCACGACATCATCCTATAAGCATGCAACATAAAAAGCTCACTTACATTCTGAACCTTACAATCATTGCCTTGTGCTTTTCACTCTTAGCTTGCACTAACAATGTAAAAAACAATGACGCAATGAATGTTTTTATCAAAAAGATGGTAAGCATTCATCAATTTGATCCGATCGAAATGCATGAATTGTTTAAATCCATAGAAATCAAAGACGATATACTCAATCGAATTTCATCACCTTCAGAAAATATGCCTTGGTATAGTTATCGAAAGATATTTATAACTGATGAGCGTATTAATAGTGGTGTGAAGTTTTGGCAACAAAATGAATCTACATTATCAACAGTTGCAAAGCAATCAGGAGTTCCTGCTGAAATAATAGTTGCTATCATCGGCGTTGAAACACTCTATGGACAAAAAACAGGCAACCATCGCGTTATTGATGCTCTTGCCACATTAGCATTCGCCTACCCTCCTCGCAGCCAGTATTTCCTCACTGAGTTAGAAGACTTTTTACTACTATGTCGAGAAGAAAAGTTAAATCCCTTAGCTATGAAAGGCTCTTATGCAGGTGCAATGGGTATCCCACAATTTATGCCCAGCAGCTTCAGAAGCGTAGCCGTTGATTTCGATCATAATGGTTATAAAGATATCTGGTACAACCCCAGTGACGCCATAGCTAGTATAGCGAACTATTTTGCTAAGCAACATTGGCAATCGGGTCAACCTATAGCAATTCCAGTGTCATTTATAAGCAATCATAATTCAAAAATAACATTATCCAGTGGACTTAAGCCGGACTTAAGACAAGACGAGTTAGAATTACTCAACTTAAAAACTATGAGGCCCACTCCTTCTTTAAAGACTAAAGTAAAACTGCTTTCTTTTGAGCAACCATTAGGACAAAAACAAACTAATGAACTCTGGGCGGGTTTAGATAACTTTTATGTTATCACCCGTTACAACCATAGCCCCTTATATGCCATGGCTGTATACCAATTAAGTCAGTCTATTTTAAATAAAAAAGGCAACTTCCCATGAATAAAATAATACTAGTCACTTTAATTCTTACCTTATTTGGTTGTTCAACAGAACAAATTAAAAATGCCAGCAACTCTTACTCCTCGCCAACAGAATCTTCAGTGGTAAGACAACACGCAACATTAAGCGTTAATATCCAAGATGAGAAAAACGCTGAAGATACTTTATTACCTCGCATTAGTCGTTACCTCAAACAAGGAGTAGCTTCTTGGTATGGACCTGGTTTCCATGGCAAAAAAACAGCTACTGGCGAAATATTCGACATGTATGCAATGACCGCAGCTCACAAAACACTCCCCATCCCTTCTTACGCTCAAGTCACAAATCTAATCAATCATCGCAGCATTATTGTCAGAATTAATGATAGGGGTCCTTTTGTTGGCAACAAAGAAGTTGACTTATCCTATGCGGCTGCAAAAAATCTAGATTTGGGAGAAGGAAATTCAAGTGCTATTGAAATAAAAGCCATATCGCCTAAACAAGCATTACCAAAAATCCAACAATTAGCCGCAACTCAAGCAAAACAGGTTTTTCTGCAAGTAGGTAGCTTTGGAACCGCAAAGAAAGCCCTAGAACTTAAAAACAAAATCGCAGCTAGCAATTTGCCATTAGCAGATATTCGCTCCTCTACTTATAAAAAATCTACACTCTATAAAGTACAAATAGGACCGATTAAATCAACTGTTAATGCAAATGAACTTAATCAACAACTAGCTGAAATCGGCATAATCGACACACAATTTGTTACTGAATCCAACCTATCACAAAGCACGCGTGTTACAATGTAAACTAAAATATTGTTTACATGTCGACATTAAAGAGCAATGCATCCTTTTAATAAATATTTCTCAATTTGGTTTTTCAGCTTATTCATAACTCTTTCTCAAGCTAACGCTCAAGAAACAGAAATCACTACACCACCAGCACCTATTATCGCTGCCACCGCCTACTTTTTAGAAGACTTTCATACTGGAAAAGTCTTAGCAGAAAGTAATGCTGACGCCAGACTTCCGCCAGCAAGCCTGACCAAAATAATGACGACCTATGTAGTCTTTAGAGAACTCAGCAATGGTCACCTACATTTAGACGATACCGTAACTATTAGCGAAAAAGCATGGAAGACATCTGGTTCTCGGATGTTCTTAGAGCTTGGCAATCAAGTTACAATTCAAAATTTGTTACATGGTGTTATTATTCAATCAGGCAATGATGCCAGTGTCGCTTTAGCCGAACATGTAGCTGGAGATGAAGCAACATTTTCTGACATGATGAATCAGCATGCAGCACGGTTAGGAATGAACAACAGCCACTTCAAAAATAGTGACGGCCTACCTAGCCCAGACCATTACACTAGCGCTCGCGACCTAGCAATACTCACTACCGCTTTAATCAAAGAATTCCCTGAATATTATCGTTGGTTCTCTCAAAAAGAATTCACCTATAATAAAATTACTCAGCAAAATCGCAATAAACTTCTTTCTCGAGATGAATCAGTAGACGGTGTAAAAACAGGTTTTACAGACGATGCTGGCTATTGCCTTGTTGCTTCTGCGCTCAGAGAAGATATGCGTCTTATCTCTGTGGTCATGGGCACAAAAAGCGCTATCGCTAGAGCTAACGAAAATCAAACTTTAATTAATTATGGCTTTCGTTTTTATGAGTCACATCGACTGTATGAAGGAAACAAGCCGCTAAATGAAACTAGAATATGGAAAGGCGCAAGTAAAACAATAGCACTAGGTCTAGCGGAAGATCTTTATGTCACTATCCCACGTCGACTTTACCCTGATCTAAAGGCTGCTATCAATGTTGATAAAAATATTATTGCGCCTATCGCCGAACATACTAAGTTAGGCACCGTAAAAGTCACCCTAAAAGATGATTTAATAATCGAAAAAGACCTAGTTTCATTGCAAGTAATTGATCAGGGCAATATATTTCATCGCTTATTCGATAGTGCAATGCTAATGATAGAGAAATCTAACGATGGAAAATAAAACTGTCTATTTAAATGGTGATTATATTCCATTGAATGAAGCGAAAGTTTCAGTTTTAGATCGTGGTTTTTTATTTGGTGATGGGGTTTATGAAGTGATACCAGCTTACTCTGGTCATCTATTCCATTTCCAGGATCACTTACAACGACTAGAAAATAGCTTAACAGGTATAAGACTCGCTAATCCCCATACCCGTGAACAATGGTTAAATATTCTGATCCCACTACTAAATCCACAACACGATCAGTATATTTATCTACAAGTTACCCGTGGCGTAGCTACTAAAAGAGACCATGCTTTTCCAGACAATATCCCCGCAACTGTTTTTGCCATGTGCTCAAATATCGTACCCTTTGCCGGTTTAAACAATGGTATAAAAGCAATCAGCGTAGACGATAGTCGTTGGCAATTTTGCAATATAAAAGCCATAACTCTTTTAGGAAATATCTTGCATAGACAAGAAGCGATAGAGAATGGTTGCGCAGAAGCTTTATTGGTAAAAGAAGGTTATGTTGTTGAAGGCGCAGCGAGCAATGTATTTGCAGTTATTGATGGAATCCTAACTACGCCAGCCAAAAGCAATACTATTCTACCCGGCATTACTCGGGATGTAATTTTAGACATTGCAAGAAAAAATGACATACCTTGTAGAGAAGATAACATTTCCTTTGCTGCGATACAAACAGCTAGTGAGATATGGGTTACTAGCTCAACTCGAGAAATAATTCCTGTCGTAGAACTAGACTCTAAGCTTGTAGGTGATGGCAAGCCTGGTTCCGTATGGCATATCATCAATCATTTATTTCAAGCTTACAAAAAATCCCTACTATGAGTGAAGAAACGCTTTTTGAATTTCCCTGCGAATTTCCTATTAAAGCTATGGGTAAAGCAGATGTAGAGCTTGATCTAATAGTAGTAGAAATAGTCCGTCGCCATGCCCCTAATATTACTGAAGATGCTGTAACCTCACGCCCTAGCAAAGACGGTAACTTTATGGCAATAACTGTTATTATTGAAGCCAGTAGTAAAAAACAGCTAGATGCTATTTATCAAGACTTAACAGATCATCCACATGTATTGATGGCACTGTAATAATAGAATTTTTAATCAAGAACAAAACCTATATGGCCCTAAAACGTTCATGATCATACGTAATCTTGGACTGCAAGACTATACTGATACTTGGCAAAATATGCAGCGCTATACACAGCAGCGAACTAATGATTGCCCAGACCAAATATGGGTCCTTGAACATAGTCCTGTTTATACACTAGGTCTAAATGGCAAACGCGAACATCTACTAAATATCGGCAATATTCCAATAGTCCAATCAGATCGAGGTGGACAAGTTACTTATCATGGCCTCGGCCAACTAGTAGTCTATATATTATTCGATATTAAGCGATTACAACTTAATATACGTGAACTGGTCACATTACTAGAGAGCTCTATGATTAAGACACTAGCAGAATATGATATTTTAGCTAGATCAAGAACTGATGCCCCAGGCGTTTATGTTGAAGGAAAAAAGATAGGCTCTATTGGCTTAAGAATTAAGAACAATTGTAGCTATCATGGCTTGAGTTTAAATAACAATATGAACTTACAACCCTTTGATCGTATTAATACCTGCGGTTATTCGGACCTCAAAGTCACACAGCTATCTGATTTAGGTGTCAACATCAGTACCGATGAACTTGCAAACTCCCTAGTCCGCACTATCACCACGACTTTATCAAAATGACTACTCAAGCCCCTTCGCGCTCTACTCCTGAATCTCATCAACGCAGCACTGAAAAACTAGCCCGTATTCCAATAAAGGTTGAGCCTGCTGATATCGTTTTACGAAAACCTGACTGGATACGGGTTAAGCTATCAGCCAGCAATGAAGTCACCAAAATAAAACAGTTATTACGCGAACACAAATTACATACCGTTTGTGAAGAAGCCGCCTGCCCTAATCTCAGTGAATGTTTTCAACACGGCACCGCCACTTTTATGATTATGGGCGACTTATGCACACGTCGCTGCCCTTTTTGTGATGTGGCCCATGGAAAGCCGCTAGCACTTGATATTAACGAGCCACAAAGCCTAGCAGATGCCATTAAAGCTATGGCCTTAAAATATGTGGTTATTACCTCAGTAGATCGTGATGACTTAAGGGATGGTGGTGCAGGGCATTTTGCAGACTGTATCAAGAAAATACGTCTAAAAACACCGTCTACCAAAATTGAAATCTTAGTACCCGACTTTAGAGGTCGTATTGATAAAGCAGTAGATATACTCGCATTAGAACCCTGCGATGTATTCAACCATAACTTAGAAACAGTACCTAGACTCTACAAACAAGTACGCCCTGGCGCGGACTATCAAGGCTCACTAGAATTACTAAGGAAATATAGCATTGCCCAGCCCACGACCCCGACAAAATCAGGACTTATGCTTGGTGTAGGGGAAGAACAAGAAGAAGTCCATCAAGTCATGAGAGACTTAATAGCGAGCGGTTGTTCAATGCTAACATTGGGTCAGTATCTTCAACCTACTAAGGCCCACTTGCCGGTACTTAGCTATATTACCCCACAAAAATTTGATGAATATGGCGTAATGGCAAAGCAATTAGGCTTCAAACAAGTGGCTAGCGCACCTATGGTAAGATCCTCTTACCATGCAGATTTACAAGCTCAAGCCATTATCTAAAGTTAAATCGATACCCTAAGCAGTAGCGTGTTACGCAACTGCTTAGGGGGATAATGACTACTCTTTAGGTAATTGCAATTCAGCGGTGATATTCCATTCTGAAAAAGGAAACGGCCTAGTTTCAGTATTGAACGTCAAAAATAGTAATATATGATAAGTGTAGACCGAAAGACTACGACCAAAATTTAAAATATTGGGGTTTGCTTTTCCTGTTAATAAAGTGGAAGCAACCTGCAATAAAATAACAAACCACAATGTCATTCTAACCAAAGATCCAATTGCAGTAAAAATCAGCATAAAAAAAATGCGCTTCCACGTATTCAACTGCGTCAGATTATAATTAATTTGCTGATCCATAAACAATTAACCTCTATTCATAATGTCACGCAAATCAAGTGCTGCAGCATTAGCCCTAGAAATATAATTTGCCATAGTTAGAGAATAGTTAGCAAACAAGCCATAACCACTACCATCTAAAATCATCGGGCTTAAGATTGGTGTTAAAGCATTTTCCATCGCTTTAATCATAATATCAACGGTACGCATGGCACGCTTATCAAGCAAGATATCAGCAAAATCATGTTTAATCGCTCTGAGTATATGCAATAAAGCCCAACTTGCACCGCGAGCTTCATAGAAAATATCGTCTATTTCCAACCAAGATACTTTAGTAATAGGCGTGCCTTTTTCATCGGCTGCTAATTTTTCAATATCAGAAAGCCCGGGACCATAGTTTCCACCAGCACTATTTGCCGTCAAACGAGTAGATAGACCACCTAATCGCTTAATAACTACTTCAGTGTATTGCCATAGATTGTCAGCTCTTGAATAAAACTGAGCTTTCTTAATGGGACCGCCGTATTTTTGCAAACGCGACATGTACTTATGCAAAGATTCTATACCTTTTTGATATTCCGCTTCGGTAGACGGCAAAGCCCATGAATTATGTTCATAATAAAAATAAGGCTCTGCTATAGCCAAATCAGGATCTTCAGCTGATTGTGATTGATCTCTAGCGAAGTGATTTCTTAAGGCCGTAGTAGCATCACGCAACATAACCAAAGCCCCATATTCCCAATTAGAAATGTTATCGAGAAATACACCAGGGGGCGCGACATCATTAGTGATATAGCCGCCACTCTTATGCAACAGAACTTCGGCTATATGAGCTAAGCTGTTGGTATAAACGTAACCTATAGGCATTTCTGAAATATCAAGTTCTTCCGCAGGCTTATTTGCTTCTTCGGCAGGGGCTGAGCTATGACCACCGTGACCAGTCTCCACCTTTGATTCTTCTGAGCGCTTGTGAGCTTCTTCTAATATATTAAACTGACCTGGTTCGCTGCCCCACCAGGCACCTAAGATCAGAAGTACAATTAGAACTACCAAGGTAAGCATACCAAAGCCCCAGAGTATTCCCTTAGATTTTACATCGTCCAATGTATCACTTGCTGCCATTTCCGCTATCCTGTAATAAGGTTATCTCTGATAAAACAGACTGCTTT
>Ga0118677_10003517_pt1 | contig 29485 bp, 24 predicted proteins | sample AliMusrvi5mmetaG_FD_86154 | JGI IMG/M metagenome (GOLD analysis project Ga0118677, IMG submission 86154) | reverse complement strand
AGGGAATTGGTCAAGTTCAGCGGCCAGCATGGCAGTGGCCCTCCAGCCTATCAACTCCGCCGCTACGGAGATAATCTTGAGGTGCTCGTCTTCCGCGATCACCGGGGAAAAGTCAGCATGGACAGCCCGATCGAAATCGTCTCTCCAAGGCCCAACGCAAAAAAATTGATTGCAACAACTACAGCCAAGGTGTTAGGTGAGTTCGTCGGCGCAAAAGGCTACCGAGCCGATCCGTGGGTGGCTTATCACCAAGTGTTTGATGGCAAGGACTTGGGAAAGTTCGCTCTGTCGGAGATTCTTTCATCATTCAAGCAAGCGGAGGCCGGGGAAAACGGGGTTCGCCTATCAATGAAGCCAGCGGCCATTAATCCCTATGGTTATCTCGCCGATGTCCTGCCGCCAACCTCTAGTAAGGGGACATTTAGGATTTCCTGCCGCTACTTCATTCCGAGAGGCAACCGGGCCGTCAACGGATTCTTCTTCGTGCAGGAAGTCGGAGGCCCTCTCGGTGGCACTATATTCGATAAAACCGGTAAGTGGGAAACGGCACAGACCACGGCTGAATCAACCCATGAAAAAGGCGCTATGCTCTTCTACCTTTGCGTCCCGCAAGCCAAGAAGGCGATCGACGCCGCTGGTGACTCCGTCGTGCTGGGTGAATTGAAAGTCGAGTACCTGAAGTATTCGGCATTTGTCCGGCAGAAATTCGGGGATCATGGCGAGCCTGCCGAAGGCAGTGATGAGCCCAAGAAACAAGCTCTATTCATTACCAACGGACAGTTCATCAAAGAATGAAGGCCTGTCTGATCCTGTCAATTTAGCTGGAGGATAGGCATCCTGCCTGTCATGGAAGACGGGCTTCCAGCCTGTCGTTTCATGCGCAGACAGGCTGGAAGCGCTGTCTTCCCTCACAGGCAGGATGCCTATTTTCCGCCAGCGAACGCTAAATGGACTGTATTGAGCCGCCCTCGAGATCACCGCACAAAGCTCTCTGCCTTCCATCATTCATAATCTTTTTCTCGACCCTTAAGCATCTCTTCATCCATGGATTCCAATAAGATCAAGCTCATCATTTTCGGGGTCATTGCAATGTTTGTGGCGCTGTACCTCGGCATCAGCGCCGCCACCGCGCAATTTGCGGCCATCGCCTGGGTCGTTGGGGCTGCGACACTCATCGGTTGCTTGCTTTTGGGATCGCGTATCTGGCTGCTTATTCCCTTTCTGGGGAGCATCCAATTCACGTTGATGATTCCCGGTCGTCCGTCAACGATGTTGGTGGGTCAGGTTCTGATGGTGACCTTTTCACTATTGATGCTTCTCTCACGCAAGCTGCCATTTTCGCTGCGTCTCACGGAATTGGAATTTTGGATCGGATTGCTGGTGGCTTGTGTGGTGCAGGTGTATCTGAGAAATCCGGTGGGCGTGAGCTTGTTTGGGGGCGAGATGATTGGTGGGCGGCCCTACGCGATGTTCGGCTTGGCACTGGTTGCCGCGCTGATCCTGTGTGGGCTGCGTGCGCCAGCCGCTGAATTGCGCACGGCGATGAGACTGAGCATCTTCGGGGGGCTCCTCAACCTCTGTCTTGGGTTTGTGGGTTGGTTGGTTCCTTCCTTGGGCTATTGGATGGGTGTGGTTAGCATGCCGCGTGATCCGACACACACAGAAGTCATTGACACAAGCGCTGCCGGGCGGGTCGATTTCCTGACACATGCGCCCCTCACATTCGCCACCTGGGTGTCCAGTTTTACCAATCCACTCAAAGCCTGCTTGAGTTTGCGCTGGGCACCGTTGATCTTGCTTTCATTCGCCTTTGCGGCACTCAGCGGCTATCGGAATGTGGCGGGAGCGGTAGGACTCACTTATCTGGTAGGGCTGTTTTATCACGGGCGTCTCCCCGCAGTGTTTGCGGCCGCTGTGCTTTCCATTCTGGCACTCATTTTACTCGCTGCTGCAAATCTTGTGATGCCGTTTCCTCCCAATATCCAGCGGGCGTTGTCGTTTCTTCCCGGAACCTGGGAAAAACGTTATCAGGCCGATGCCAACTCTTCGACAGACTGGCGCGTTGAGATTTGGAAGGAAGTCTTGTTGACTGATCGCTGGATTCACAACAAGTGGCTTGGCGACGGCTTGGGATTCAGTGCTGCGGAACTGGCCATGCAAGCTTCCGTGTCGTTATCCAGGGGCAATGTGCGCCTCGGCGTTTCTGGATTCGACATCCATCGCGAAGCCATTCTTTCCAACGGTGACTACCACAGCGGCCCGGTGAGTGCGATCCGGGTCATTGGGTATTTCGGATTGCTGGTCATGGCTCTCGCGCAATTCCGGATGGTCGTGCATGCTCATCAGCAGGTCATGCGCTGCAAGGGCACTGAATGGTATCCGGTGGCCCTGTTCTTCTGCATTCCCATCATCTGGTCACCGGTGTTCTTCTGGGTGGTCTTCGGCGGATTCTCAGCAGATGCCCCGGCGATATTGCTAGGTGCCGGGATGCTGCGCATGCTGGAAAATAATCTGCCCCTGCCTGCCTATGTACCGGGTGGCAGGGGCCGCTATGTGCCGCCGTTCGAGAGGAATGCTGCGGTTAAAGCAGGCTAGAGCGCTTGAAGAAAAAGATTTTTGAGCCCATCTATCTCCCGTGCCCGCAGGTTCCACCAAAAAACTCTACCTTCATGGTCTCGCCGCCAGCTTGGTCAATTTGGTGGTGGCCTCTGGCTATTCGCTGCTGGTCATCCGCTTGTCGCTGACCTATCTCGAAAAGGAGGAATTCGGGTTGCTGTGTTTGCTTAGTCAGGTTTCCGGCTACATTTCCATTCTGGATTTAGGTCTCTTCACAGCGTTCTCCCGCATCCTTATCGACTACACCACCGGTACGCAGGATCGCTATGCCAATGCGCTCAGCACAGCAGTCCGGGTTTTTAACGTGCTGGGTTTTGCTGGCTTTTTGATTGCCTGCCTGGTCGCTTTTTTTGGAAGTGCTGCGCTTTCCATTCCGGCCCACCTGCAGACCAAGTTTCTGCTCCTGATGCTGGCACAGGGCGTTTCCTTGTGGGTCGCTTTCGCGGTTAAGCCGCTGAGTGCGCCGCTGGTTGCCAATGGCAAGCATTACCTCATTTATTGGCTCAGTTCCGCCCTGTTCATTCTCAATGCGCTTCTCTTCTGGTTGGCTCTTCGCGGTGGCATTGGCATCTACAGCAGCATTCTAGCGAGCTCCGTCCAGTTGCTGCTCTACATGGGTTGCTCATGGCTCTTCGCGCGTCCCTATCGAGCCGTGGGTGCCGGCCGGGGTGCCTTTGATTCCGCCATTTTCAAGGAAGTGCTGGCCTTTGCCCGCGACAGCATGTTCTGGCAGATCGGCGGCCAGACATTGGCCGCGCTGCCGATCTTCCTTGCGTCCGCTTGGTTTGCGCTGAATGCGACCGCCGATCTTTCGGCGGGCATGAAGCTCATTCTCCTGATGGTCGCCGTATGCACCCGTTTCGGCGATATGTCCGTCACCCCGCTCTCGATTGAATTCGCCAAGGGAAATCAGGTAGGCGCAGCCACCCAAATGATCCGCATCGCGGGTGTCTCTGGCGGAATAGGGGCCTGTGCCGCCTTGTTCGTCGTTTGCGTCAATCCAGCCTTCGTTTCATGGTGGATGCTCGGCAAGGTGTCCTGGGCTTGGCACGCCAATGTTGCCGGTGCCCTCTGGATCGCCATCCTATCAGTCAATCAATGCATGTATGGCTACGCCGTGGTTAGCCGCCAGATGCAACTGCTTCGCTGGGCATTGCTTGCAGAATGCCTCGTTTACGTGGCCTTGGCATTTGCGACCCGTACTTGGGCGGGTTCTGCCTGTTTGCTCTGGGCAAAGCCTGTCGCAACCTTGGTGATTGGCATCTACATTGCATGGCAATTGAAGAAACACTCCCACTTTGATGCAACCTGTTTGCTGCCAAGCCTTCTTCGCCAGTCGCTGGCTCTGGCCTTGCTGGTTCCGTCGTGCATCTTCTGCTCCCAGTGGATTGCCACGGCCTGCAACCATGCACTTCTAGCATGTGCAGTTTCGGGACTGCTTTCTTCTGTGGTCATTGTGGTGGCACTTCCGTTGTTGTTCACCCGCTCGATGCGTGCCGATCTCCGCCGAATTCTAGCGGGACTGCTTGTAAAACTACAACGCTCTAAACTAGACCGGACTTATTAATCCTCTGGACCATGGCCGATCCAGCATCCAAATAATGACCTGCAACGGTCGATATTCGCAATCCCTTCCATCTTAACAAACACACTGAAATGACCCCAGATCCAAAAAAATCAACAGATGCTCTGTACGTGGATGAGAATCGAAACATCTTCACAGGCACCAAAGCCATTGAGAAGATTCAAGAGCGAGTGGATCAGCCAGTCGATCCTGTAAAAGGGGTTGTTAAAGTCGATCATGACCGCTGGCTTGAAGCTCAACGATACGAACGCAGAACCTGGATGGAGGGTATTGCCGCAATGTCCGATCGGAACGAAGACCACGAAGAAAGCTTCAATCACTATCAAGCGTTGGACGGGAAGTCATTCGCCAGTGCGATCGAGCTTGGCTGCGGCCCCTTCACTAACATGAGGAAGATCCTCAGTCTCTGCTCGGTTGGTGAGATTCACCTTTTGGATCCTCTCGCGAACGACTACCTCAAGCATCCATTCTGCCGCTATAAAGGAAAGAGATTGGGAGGGATTCTGAAAACATCGCTGATCCCGTGGTCTCCGCGTGGAGGTCTGAAACATCCAGTTAGATTCTTTAAACACAAGTACAATGAATGGCAGATCGGTGGTTGGACTGGCCGCCCGATCACTCTTCATGCCTCAACAATTGAGGATTTCACTCCTCAAAAAAAGTATGATCTTTGCGTGATGATCAATGTCATTGAGCATTGCCTGGATATCGACCAAATCTTTTCTAGAATCCTGGAAATGACTACAACGGGTAGCTACTTTCTATTTGCCGACAAAATATACAGTGCCAAGGAGGAATCCGAAAGCGCCGCCTACAAATTCGATGCGGGACATCCACTCCGAGTGGACTATTCAGTCATTCGCCATTTTTTGGAAACTCACTTTACTGGCATACTGGATACCGTGATCAACGAGGCCCATGGAGGCACCATTTCCAAGTTCAATTATTTCATAGGCAAACGAAAGTCCTAGAATATTGAATGCTAGCGAGGCTCTGCCTCAGACCCAAGACGCAAGACTTGAAGACCCACGACAAGAATATTTGACCTAACGACAAAATCTTTGGCTTCCCAAGGACTCTAGTCTCACTTCAACTGATCCGAAAGTATCTTCGCATGAAGCATACCGCAAAGCACGTATTCTGCACTTTTGCCGATTCCAGATTGAGCCGAAGTCTGCAGAGAATCAGAAACCAGGCAAAGGCCATCGGCATCTATGACGTGATACATGTGATGGATGAAGGCAATCTTGATCCCGCGTTTCGTAAGCGATTCAAGGAGCAACTTCGAGTCGGTGTGCGGGGGTACGGCTACTGGGTATGGAAGCCTCAGATTATTCTCCAAGTCCTGCGCACCATGGACGAGGGCGATATCCTCCACTATTGTGATGTGGGTTGTTGGATCAACCCCGGTGGCAGGCAACGCCTCACGCAGTATCTTGAAATGACAGATGAGTCAGGTATGCTTGCCTTTCAAGTGAAGAACACCTTCAATGATCCACTCTTGGATGCCTTCTCTCTCCCCGAATGGGCGTGGACAAAAGGAGACCTCTTCGACTACTTCTCCGTAAGAGGGAATGCTGATATTGTCAATTCTCAACAGATAGGTGCAACGACTGTGTTTATGAAGAGATGCGGAGAATCTGAAAAATTGCTTCGACGCTGGATCGGTGTTTTCGAAGATGAGTTCTCGTTAGCAGATGATACACCCTCGCGATCTCCAAATTTTGACGGGTTCATCGAGCACCGTCACGACCAGAGTATTTTTGGTATTCTTTGCAAATTGCATAACGTCAGAACATTGTCAGCATTTGAATATTTCTATCCCTTTTTGGAGGATACTACAAAAGCCGACTGGAATAAGTTGGCGGAATATCCAATTTGGGCGAAACGGGACAAAGACCTCGGACTATGGGGAGCCTTCATCGATAAACTAAGTCGTCTTTCCGCGCGGCTACGATGAGCGCAGGAGGTCCAGCGACTAGGCTTGTCTTACGCCTGTGAACCATAACCACGGCACGATCCAATACCTGAACTGATGAACTGTCCCATTTGCCATTCTGAAATGCTGCACGTGTTTGCCGCCAAGATTCTTGGAAAGCATTCGGCCGCCTATTTTCAGTGTCCGGAGTGCCGGATTATCAAACCGGAGAATCCCACGTGGCTTCCCGAGTCGTACACCAGCGCGATCGCCGAAACGGATGTGGGTTTGGTGTCGAGGAATCTACGGAATCGAGATCTGTTGGGAGCCATTCTGACTCGACTCCATCGGCGTGGCTGTCGAATTCTCGATGTTGGAGGTGGATATGGTTTGCTCTGCCGGTTGATGCGTGACCGGGGGTGGGACTGTTACACGAGCGATGTCTATTGTGAGAACCTCTTTGCCAAAGCCTATGAACCTCCTGAGGGTTTCCAAGCATCGACGCTCCTTGCCTTCGAGGTGTTTGAGCATATCGATGACCCGCTCACGTTTGTGAGGGATAAAATCCGGGAATATGGCGCGAAAGTTTTTGTCTTTTCGACGCTAACTCATCACTGGGATGTTCCGCCGCAGGACTGGTGGTATTACACATTTGAGACTGGCCAGCACATCAGCATATACACCCGAAAATCGCTCCAACGACTGGCAGCTGAAATCGGCTGGCACTATTTGCAACTCTCAGAGGAAATGCATGTTTTTACAAAGGACAAGCCATCAGCGTTGAGCCGTTTGCTGCTGTGTCGCGAGCATCGGGTTATCTCATACCTCTACAGGCAGTTTGCGAACTGGGCTCGCCGCCGCGAGTCGTTGATGAATTCCGACTATGAAACTGCCAAAGAACGGGTGCGGCGGGACCAGTCTGTGGGTTGACCGACTAATCTCATCTATGCGAATTGCTTTCGACAGTAATGTTTTCACGCTGCAGAAGTATGGTGGTGTGTCGCGCTATCTGGTGCGTTTGGGGGAAGAGTTGTTGCGAGAGGGAAATGCTGTGCGGGTGTTTGGCTGGTTGCATACCAATCGGCACCTGACGGACAGCGGGATGCGGCTTACTGGCATGCGGTATGTCAAGGGCTTTCCGCGATTAACGCGACGTATGGCGCACCATGCGGGGGATTTGCTAGGCGGTTGGGAGATGCGGCGGTGGCAGCCGGACCTGATTCACGAGTCGTTTTGTCACGCCCGGAGGGTAGGGCCGGGGTCGGTGGCGCGGGTTTGCACAATTCACGACCTGATCCACGAATTATATCCCGAGTACTGGGGCCGGATGGACAGGACGCCAGAATACCGCCGCAAGACACTGGAACGATGTCAGGCGGTGATTTGCGTTTCCGAGAGCACCCGCAGGGATTTGCTCAGGCTGGTGGATGTGGATCCGGCGAAGGTTCACGTTGTGCATCACGGCTTCGACCACATAAGCGCAGCGGGCGGCCTCAGTCCGGCGGAGGAGGTGGAGTTGGCAGCGGTGGTTCGAGCACCGTACCTGCTATATGTTGGAGCGAGATACTGCTACAAGAATTTCCAAGGGTTTCTCCGGGGTCTGGCGCATTCATCTGTGAGGCGGGAATTTCGGGTGGTTGCCTTCGGCGGCGGTGCATGGACGCGTGTGGAAAGCGATCTGATCAACCAGTTGGGGTTTTCAGAAGGCGAGGTGGTCCAGCTTGGTGGGTCTGATGCGCTGCTGCACAAATTATTTCTCAGAGCAACAGCATTTGTTTATCCATCAATTTATGAGGGTTTTGGTTTTCCCCCGCTTGAGGCGATGGCGCGGGGCTGCCCCGTGATTGCAAGCAATGCCAGTTCGATGCCAGAGGTGATTGGCAATGCGGCGGAATTTTTCGATCCGTCCGATATCCATGCAATCGGTGATGCCCTTGAGGCGGTTGTGACATCTCGCGAGCGGCGTGAAGAACTCGTCAAATGTGGCTACGAGCGCCTGCAGGCATTTTCATGGGGCAAGTGCGCATCGGAAACCATGGATGTGTATCAATCCGTGATGTAATTCAAGGAACCTTCGTCCTGTGGATGGCCCGGAAGCGCCTGATCATTGGTGGCTATTCGTGCAATTCTTGGTTTGAGCTTCTGTTTTCGGATTTTTTGCAACTTTCGGAGATGCGCTCTGTTGTTACTGCTCTCATGCTTTGCATAAAGCGAATATCCATTCTCAAAGCATAAAGAACTGAGGCCTAAGCGTGGAAGCAGGCGCCAATTTTTCCTAAAAACCAAGCAAATGACCAATCAACCGTCGATACAGATCCATTCTCCCACATTTCCTTCAGCAGATGACAGCTCGATTGCCCAATTGCAGAAGGGCTTTGGTCACCGCTCGCCCTACGATGCCGCGCTGATTCATGCTGCTGCGCACAGCATGTGGGAAGCAGGCCGGGACGCGAAGATCATCTTGGAAGTGTGTTGCGGTTATGGGGATCTGCTTGCAGGTCTGGCTGCGACATTTCCTGAGGCAAATGTCACCGGCATGGACCAGTATGTAGGAACTGTGAAGATCGCTGCCGAGAGAATCCAAGGGCTCCCCAATGCTTGCGTGAAGGCTGCGGATGTCATGCATCTGGATGAATGGGGCGACAATACCGTGGACCTGATCGTAGGGCAGGCCACCTTGCATCATCTCACTCACAATCTTCATGCGGCAATCGACGAATTCGTCCGCGTACTCCGCCCTGGTGGGAAATGCATGTTCACCTTCGAGCCATTGAGCCACAATCATCTTGTTAACGCGGTTCGGTCCTATAGAAATGCAAAAGGTCTGCTTGTGGACGAAAGTAACTTGTACATCGATACGCTTGAGCAACTGGCCCCGAGATTCTCATCTATGGAAGTGCAATGTTACAACTTAACACTGAGTTACCTCCTTAAGGCACTCCCTTCTTCCTCAGTTCTTCTCAAATTGGGCGAGGGATTGCGCATAATGGATGCCATCCGATTCAAGTTGTGGCCAAATTCTCACAAAAAAGCAGCGAACTTCAACGTGATTTACACCAAATAGTCCAGGCTATCGGGCAGCTCTCAAGATTGCGCGACTAGATATGACGGACAGGGGTAAACTATGAATATCTTGATTACTGAAGGACACACGGACGCGAACATAGGATCTGGCGCGCTCGTGGAGAACTCGCTGGTACTATTGCGGGATCGATATCCGGGTGCGAACATACGCGTTGTTGCCGTCTATCCGGAAGCGTTTCGGGAACTTTATGGTGTCGATAGTGTTCCCGACCCATTTGAGTATCCCTACAAAAAGCCGTGGTTGCGAAAACTGGCCTGGGTCACCAAAACGATTTTGTGGATGGCTGTTATTCGGCTTCAAGTGGTCCCGGGAATGACATCCGTGCGATTCTACAAATCGAAACTCGATAATTATCTGTGGGCTGATATGGTTGTGAGTGTCCATGCGGAACGTATCAAAGAGGCCTTTTATATCGATGCACTTTATACCCTCTTTAGTTTCCGTATTGCTCATCTGCTTGCTAAAAAAGTCGTTCTTTTTCCCTGCACGCTCGGTCCTTATGGGTTTGGAACGCGCTTCCTTGTCAACCGATGGCTGAGAAATGTGGATATCCTCTTCACTCGGGACGAGTTGTCGTTCAAGCTCGCGAATGAGACGAAAGGGCTCAGCCCTAATAAGATCATTCGCAGTGCTGACGTCGCTGTGATGCAGAAAAAAATTGGGAGCGCCGAGGCGCTGGCGCTGATCGGGTGCAGTCCGCAGGATAAAGTGGTGGGCATTTCTGTGATGCAGTGGCGATACATCAAGGGCGATATTTCTCCATACAGCAATTATACGGCGTATGTTGCGGAAATGACAAAGGTTGTAGATCGGCTCATCACCGAATACGGCGTCAAAGTGGTTCTTTACCCGACGAATTATGCCATCCGAGGATGCACGACTGAAGACCGGGAGGCGTCACGTGCTATCTATCAATCCAGCACCCACAAAGACAGGGTCATCTGCATCGAGCAGTTTTTGTCACCGACCGAGCTCAAGGGTGCGCTCGCCTGTTCTGAGGTCAACATCACCACACGCATGCATGCTTGCATCTTCTCCACCGGAGCCGGCGTGCCGACGATCTCTGTCAACTACCTCTACAAACTGCGTGAGTATATGGCCAATCTCGGATTGGAGGATTTTAGCATCGACATTGAGGAGTTTAACGCCGAATGGATGATGGCGGCATTTGATCGGATGTGGCTGCGCCGAGCTGAGATTCGGCAGAAAATCCAAATGAGAATGGATGCCAATCGTACTCTGCTTCAGACATCGATGTTGCAACTTGATGCGTTAGATTCATGATTGAATTCATGGTATGGGTTGCGTTCTATAGAAACCGTTATCGATGCTCACTCATCAGCCCCCCATCATCGCATACGAATCCGGGCGGTGCACACGCTGTGGCACATGTCTGGCATCCTGTCCTGTGGATGCGCTGAGTCTCACTGAGGGTCGGGATGTGTTTGATATCACGGTGGATCATGACGCTTGTATAGGCTGCCTGAAGTGTGTTCGTGTCTGTCCTGCGGCCGCCCTGCCAGAGCGACCCTTGCGGGAAATTGATTTTACGAATATGCGGCGAGCTCTACTTGCGTGTGCCTCGGATGTGACAGAGCGTCACAAGGCATCATCGGGAGGCGTGGCTCGCACATTGGCGCGTGCTGCTTTGGCAAGCAAGTGGGTGGATGCGGTTTACTGTGCTGTACAGAGAAATGACGAGCCGTTCGCCGAGGGGGCATTCTTGACATCAATAGATGAAATAGACCGAATCTCAAACTCCGTCTATTGTGCATTCCCGTTTAATCGCAATTTGCGCCTGAAGCATGGTGGCCAACGGCTCAAGCGGGTTCTCTACATAGGCACCAATTGTCAAATCCAGGGCGCTGAGAATTTTTTTCTGGACAGCGGAGTTGAATTCATCAAGGTAGCCATTATTTGCAAACAACAAAAGACTCGGGGATATGTGCGCTGGGCGAGACGCATGTTGAAGCAAAGTGCTGACGATACCACTCCGATTCGCTACCGAGGTTACGGATGGCCTGGACGATTGACGTCAGGCACGGCGACATACCAGAACTACTTTCGGCCATTTTCGATGGAGCTTTGGAGAGTGCCTGGGTGCCGGTTTTGTCCTCATGCAATTGGCGATGGAAGCGATGTTCTTCTGGCTGATCCATGGAATCTCATATCTACAACAGAGGGTAATGCTGGACTCACCATGACGATGCTACGCACGGAGCGTGCCCTGGCATTATGGAATATTGCGGCACCCTATTTGACTGAGGATAGAGAGTTGACAGCCGCTGATGTCCAGAAATCCATTGACTGGAAACGTTACCAAAAGAAGCAAGCCAGAATATCCTATTTTCTAGGACGCGAGGCATCACGTGCCCGCCGTCTATTCTACGGATTTATTGAGAACCAGCGATATTTCTACGGGTGGCTTTTTGGCACATTCCCGGTTCCTGAAATCATTGAGAAGATACTGAACCGCACCTTGAAGAAATAGCCAATTTCATGTGCGATTTTTCCATCATTACGCCCAGCCTGAATTATGGGCATTTCATTGCCCAGTGCTTGCAAAGTGTGGCGTGCCAGCAAGGTGTGACATTCGAGCATCTGATCATGGATGCGGGATCTAATGACACCACACGCGAGATAGCCGCTCGATTCCATCACGCGGAGTTCTTCCAGGAGTCCGACGAGGGAATGAGTGACGCAATCAACAAGGGATTCAGAAGAGCCCAGGGTAGGTGGGTCATGTGGCTGAACGCGGACGACATGCTCAGGCCTAATGCGCTACTCTCGGTGAAGGAATTTGCCGAGGAACGCCCAGAGTCAGATGTGATTTACGGATGCTGGAACTTTATTGATCATGACGGATCCTATATTCGTCGAATGACGTTGTTCCCGTTTCAACGCGGAATGCTCGATAATCTGGGTTGTTATATCGGATCGACCAGCACGTATTTCAGACGGGAAACCACAATTTCGCAAGGGTTTCTTCTAAATACGAAGTTTCATTCGGTCATGGACGGCGAATATTTCTGTCGATTGGCAGTGAACGGGAAGGTATTTTGTTATTTGCCGGTGGTTTTGGCGGATTTTCGGCTGCATGATCAGAGCATCAGCCGAAGAAATATCGGAAAGACGGATTTGAATGATATTCTGGCGCGTCAAATTCAGTTTGCTGAATCACGAGCCATACGGAGATATTACGGTGTCAGGATTTTTGAGGATGAGATGTTAAATGGAATTGTGGAAGGTGTGCTTTATCATGCGTACCGATTTCTCAAGGGATTTCTCAAATTAGTATATGCCAGAAGAACCCAGTCATGTTAAAGGCGGCGTGAGGCAGGACAGCCTTGATACACCCGCTGAATCAGTCGATGATTTCACCTTGCGCGAGGACGCAAGCAGGAAGTCGGGTGGAGCATGTGAGAAAGTACGGATATCGATTATCACGCCAAGTTACAAGCAAGTCCCATATCTGAAGTGCTGTGCTGCTAGCGTTCGGGATCAGGTCGGAGATTTTCAAGTTGAGCATCTCATTCATGATGGCGGCAGTGGTGCGGAGTTCGATCAATGGGCGCTGGCACAGCAGGGGGCCGTTTGTGTCTCGGCACCCGACGGTGGAATGTATGAGGCGATTAATAGCGGATTTCACAAAGCGAGTGGGGAGGTTATCGCTTGGCTGAATTGTGACGAGCAATATTTGCCTGGCACCTTGGATCGGGTGGCCCGGTATTTTTCGCAACATCCTGAGATCGATATTTTGTTCGGGGATGTCGTTCTTGTGGATGATGAGATGATGCCATTGGCCTACCGTCGGGCGGTGATGCCGAGTTTGGGCCATATTCGCTTCAGTCATTTGAGTACATTTTCGGCGGCGACGTTTGTACGCAGGCGGGCCTTGGACACAGGGCACTTTTTGCAGACTCGCTGGAAGACGATTGCTGACGCGGTGTGGATCGAAGAATTGCTTGTAGCTGGGTTTCGTGGTGCAACCCTGCATCAGCCGCTAGCCATATTTTGTATGCTGGGATCCAACCTCGGGCAGTCGGCATTGCTGTTTCGTGAACGGCAGCAGTGGGAGTGGGAATCAGGGGCTACGAATAAATGGTTGAAGCGGTGGTATATTTTAGAGTATCGCCTGGCTCGCATGCTGGCAGGTGCCTATTTTTTGCGCAAGGTCTGCTTGTCCGCATACATTGTGGAAAATCAGCCGCGTGTGGCACGAGAGCGTTGGGTGAGCGGGCAGTGGCGCCCGGCTAGGAATCGAGCGGCAAGTGACCGCTTGGAACGTGACGGGGCGTTTGGTGGTTTGGATATTCGGGTTCGGCAGAGCCGGTTGACGTGGGGGCATGCGCTTCTTGCCATCACCATAGCGGGCTATGTGGATAGCTTGGTGAAAGGTGACGCCATTAAAGGCCCTACGATTCTGTTGGTATCCTTGGTCTATCTATCATACTGCTCAAAATTGTTGGATTTGATATTGGTTGCAGTCATATACTTCTTCACATCATGGTATCTGTTAACCGAAAAGCCGGCAGATGTGATGATAGTGCGGCTAACGTCGTTGGTCATTGGTTCCAGCATGGCGATTTTCTGGTCGGCGAATTTGCGAAGACTTGAAGAGTGGATTCGATGTTCGGGGGCATTGGTCAGGCGGATGAAGGAACCGATCATTCTGACAGATCGGGATGGCAGCGTCATTTTGGCTGACCATGCTGCTTGCGAATTTTTACAGGGTAAGGAGCAACAATTTTTAAAGAGGAGGCTGCTGATAAAGCGTTTAGCGGACGATGGAACGATCGGCGAGCCTCTGATGATATATGAAATGGAAGGGGAATTACCGAGTGATGTATTGGGTTTGGTCCTTGATGCAGCGACAGGTCCCATGCTGGCTAAGGCAAGTGTATTTCTCTTGGGCAGGGGCAAGCGGCGGATCTATGGGTTCAGTCTGGAAGAGCGGTAGCTCGGACTGGAGTGTACTAATCTATCGAATCTCAGATTACCCCAAGAGGTGAATACCATAAAACTCATTGCAAAGCCAAAAGTCCTGCTCATGGGGCAGACACCGCCGCCCTGGCACGGTCAGGCGGTGGCGACGCAGATTCTTTTTGAGCATGATTGGCCTGGGTTTGACGTGCAGCGTTTGCGGATGGAATTCAGCGAAGAGATGCTGGAGGTGGGGCGATTTCAGTGGAAGAAGATCAGGCATCTATTTCATTTGATTAGGGAAGCCCGGCGGATTCTCAAGCGGACGCCGGAGTGTATTTTGTTCTATCCGCCGGCGAGTGCGAAGTGGATCCCATTTTTGCGTGACGTGGCATTTTTGCTGTGCGTGCGGCATTTGGCGGGAAGTACGGTCTTTATATTTCATGCGAGTGGGCTGCCGGTATTTGTCCAGAGCGGGTGGATACGGAGTTGGCTGGGACGCCTTGCGTATGGTGGGGTGGATGTGGCGCTGGAGGTAGCGCAGGAGAGCGTGGCACCGCATGATGTCTTTGGTGCCAAGAGCTGGCAATGGTGCCCATGTGCGATTCAGATGCCCGAGTTGCCCCGCAAGGCACCTGTGGAGGGTGAGCCATTGACGGTGTTGTATGTTGGGAGCTTGCAGGAAGGCAAGGGGTTGCTAGAGATCCTTAGGACTGCAGCGATTCTCCAACAGCAGGGCCGGGCGGCGGATTTCCGTTTCCGGATTGTTGGGAAATGGTTTTCGCGGGAGTTTGAGGCGGATGCCCGCCATTTGCAGGACGAGTTGGAATTGGGCGGGATGGTGGAGTTTACCGGGCAGTTGACCGGCGACGAGAAGTGGCGGGCTTATGCTGAGGCGGATGTGTTTTTCTTTCCGACGCATTATGCAGCGGAAGCGACGCCGATTGTGTTGATGGAAGCGCTTGGGGCGGGTTTGCCGATTGTATCGACGATTTGGGCTGGCATTCCGGCCATGCTGGATGGATGTAAGACAGCCCGGTTGTTGCCAGTGCGATCTCCAGACCAGTACGCTGCGGCATTTATTGATCAATTCTCGCGGCGGTTGGAGAATTGTGGAATCGAAGAGGTTTCGCGGGCATTCTATCGGGAACGTTTTCTTCCCGAACGATTCATTGAACGCGTCGAGAAGGCATTCGTCGCGGCTTTGACGCCGGGCATGAGCCTTGAGTGTGATCTCGGCAACGACGGTGCATCCCGCAATCAAGCGGCAATATGTCCGGTTCGCGTCCAAGCCTATCTGGCGGACCAGAATCCGGGGTATGACCGGAGTTTTGGTATCTCACGAATGTCGCATGTGGTGCTTGGCGCGCTGCAGGCCGGGGGGCAGATTAAGGTCAACGCCGTCATCTCAAAGACCTCTCAGCAAGCACCGGCCAGTGTGGATGCGGTGCGCGTTTTGCCATGGGGGACGCGTGGCAAGTGGGTGCGGCTGTTGACTGATCACCTTCATCCGTTGTTCGGGAGCCACCATCCTGTTGTGGATCTGCACTATTTTCCGAAGGGATACTTGCCTCTGTTGGATGGATTTTGCAAGCCCTCGGTGGTGACCATTCATGACACGATCATTCAGTATGACGAAGACCATTACCCGAAGTGGAGAAGGGCTTGGGAGTACCGTTATTGGGCGATGATGCTCAAGCGCACGCTGCACAAGGCGGACCGGATCATGACGGTGTCGGAGTCATCGAAGCAACAGATTCATGGGTTCATGGATCGGCATGGGATTCCCCGGCAGGAGATTGTGGTGACCTACGAGCCGTGTTTGTACGAGCAGATCCCGCAACCGGAAACTCCGGAGAAGGAAGACTATGTAATTCATCTGGCCTCCTGCGAACCCCACAAACGCACGGCCCATCTGATTCGCTGGTGGCATGAGGCCGAGTTGCAAGGACGTACATTGCCCGCGCTGCACTTGATCGGCAGCACTCCTCCGGAAGTTATGTCATTGGTGGCGAGTTCACAACGCATTCTCAAGCGGCCGTTCTTAGAGGATACCGCGCTTCAAGCTGCCTATCTGGGGGCCCGTGCGCTGATCCTGCCTTCGGAAATTGAGGGCTTCGGGCTGCCAGCACTGGAGGCATATTTCCTTGGCACACCCGTATGCTTTGTCAGGGGCACCTCCGTCGAGGAAGTCCTTGGTGCTGCTACCTCGAAGGGGGGCTTTGACCTAAGTCATTCCACCTCGCTGTTTGCGGCCCTTGATGAGGTGATGCAGATGAGTGCGCAGGAAATCCGCCACTGCGGTCTGCAGCTGCGTGCCACCTATGCCGCCGAGAGGGTCGCAGAGAAGATGGTGGCGGTGTTTGAAGAATTGAGAACCCGGCGCTGATCCGCTGCGAGTATGGAACAGGCAGGCACTTAAACTTTAGCGAGGCTGCGCCACAGACACAAGACGCAAGACTTGAAGACACAAGTCCGGAACCCAGGGCGTGTATGGAGTGGGCAGTCACTTAAACTTTATCGAGGTGGAGCCTCACACCAGGCGAGAGGTGAAGAGAACTTCGGCGTTAGGTGGTTGATGATTGCGGATTGATGAACGCTGATTTCTGATGTGAGCTTGGACGCGAGATTCAACACGAACCAAGCTCACTTCAAATTTTTCCCATGGCAAGCATTCCTACATGGCTACGAACATTCGGAATTGATCCGAAACGCGGGCTTGGTGGCTTGCGCGGCTTGTGGCGCTATCTGCGTGGGCGTCGGCAATTCCGCGCACAGTTGGGCGGCGATTTCCGCTGGGGCGAATCGCTGCCGATCCTCGATGAATGGCAGGCGGACAGTGGCTCGCTAGGGGCGTATTTTTTCCAGGACCAACGGGTTGCACAGTGGATCTACCAGGAAAATCCACGTCGGCACGTTGATGTTGGTTCACGTTTGGATGGGTTCATCGGCCATTTGTCAGTATTTCGGGAAGTAGAGGTGTTAGACCTACGACCTGCGCCTGCGGCCGTTGCCAATGTGACATTTCATCAACTCGACTTGATGGAGGCGCTGTCGCCCGAGTGGATCGAAGCCACCGATTCTCTCTCGTGCCTGCACACCATCGAGCATTTCGGGCTTGGCCGCTATGGTGATTCGATTGATGTGGACGGTCATCGCAAGGGCTTGGCGCAACTTCAGCGGATGGTGGCACCAGGGGGTAGGTTATATCTATCAACCCCGATTGGATCGCAGCGGGTTGAGTTCAACGCGCACCGGGTATTTGCGGCGGCGACCCTGGCCAGCTGGTTTTCCGAAGGCTGGGAGATTGAGCGTTTCTCGGTGATCGATGATGCCAACGTCTGGCACGAATCCGTCGCTTGGCGGGGCGCTGAGTTAGAGACGAATTTCGGCTGCCATACGGGATTGGGAATCGTGGTGGCGAGGAAGATATGAGAGACTCAAGCGGTTGCTACTCAGGTCAGCAGGCACTTGCTCATGGTCTGGTCGTGGTTCTAACCTGGCCAGTATCATGATTCGGATGATTCTACTAGGCCGCACTGGCAATCATTTGTTCCAGTACGCGTTTGGGCGGGTGCTGGCAGAGAAGCATGGGGTGCCGCTGATGCTTGACGGTTCGTGGTTCAATGCGGAGGGTTGGGCAGAGGTATCGCATTTTCTCAGGTTGCCGATTCAGGCGAGGGTGGTCCGGCGGTTTTCGCTTGCTGCCCGAGCGCTACTCAAGGTTACCGGAAGACATTACTGGGAGTACCGGGGAGTGCCTGTGCTAAAGGAATGCCCGGGCGACCAATCATACGACGCTGCATTCATGGATGCACCGGCTGACTGTGTGATCTTTGGATACTTTCAGACGCCACGGTATTTTTCAACGGTTGCCGCCAGCCTGCGTCGGGAGATTCATGGGTTGCTTGATCGCGGTGTGGTTGTTAGTGGCGGTCTCGTCGAGCAACTCTCTGAACCCGGATCCGTAGCGGTCCATGTGAGGCGTGCGGATTACTTGCACATTCCCATGTTTCAAGTGTGTGATCGGAGGTATTACCAAGTGGCGATGGATCGGCTCAGGGAGCGTCTGAACCATCCGAAGTTTTATGTCTTCTCCGATGATCCTGCGTGGTGTCGCGGGCAATTTCAAGAGAGTGACCAGGTGGTGGTCGATGCGGGCAGGTACGCCAGCAATCCGTTGCATGATCTGCGCCTGATGTGTCTGGCGAGTCACCACATCATCGCGAACAGCACCTATTCATGGTGGGCAGCGTGGTTGGGAGAGAAGCCGGGCCAGCAGGTGATGATGCCGGAGCGTTGGTATGCGCACGGAATCGAGGCACCGATTGAAGAGAAGCGCATGCCGCATTGGGAGATCGTGAGTTTGTGATGCCACTATATCCTAACAACTGGGCAGTGGTGGTGCCGCTAGCCAACGAGGAGGCAGACTTGCCAGCGTTTGCGGCGGCGCTGCAAGACGTGATGGACGCGGCTGGCGGGGGAACAGCGTATTTGATTGTGGACCGGGTTTCGAAGGATCGGACTCTCGAGTGCTGCAAGGAACTTTCAGGAAAAGATCCGCGATTTATCACCAAGTGGCTGCCGAAAAACCGCCATATCGTCGATGCTTATATCAACGGATTCAGGGCGGCTCTGCACGATGGCCATGAAATTGTCATTGAGATGGATGGTGGGCTGTCGCATGATCCGCGGGCGATTCCTGCATTTTTGCGGGCGCTCAATGAAGGCAATGATTGTGCGTTTGGAAGTCGCTACATGAATGGTGGCTCGATGGTTGATTCCCCGTTGAGGCGGCGGCTGCTGAGCAAGGGCGGCACGTTGCTGGCTCAGTGGTTGCTAGGGGCATGCTTGGCGGACATGACATCTGGCTTTCAAGGGTTCCGGCGGGCAATTTTGCTGAAGGTTGTGGATTACCCGCTGCGCTCCACGGCTCACTTTTACCAAACCGAGCTTCGGCACCTGTTGCGGAATCAAAAGCTCATCGAGGTGCCGATTCATTACCGGGCACCATCGCCGAGGGTGTCCAAGGGGGCAATTCGCAATTCGGTGGCGGTTTTGATTCATTATCTTCTGAGGCGTTTGCAGGGCCGGAGCCCATCGATCCAATGAAAGGCAGTTCTCCACGGACTGGGCTTGTCGTCACCTCGATTCATGCGCCGAATTCGGTGCTGCGGGAGTTGGCGGCGGGCTGTATGGAGAATGGCTGGGACTTTGTGGTGGTTGGTGATAGCAAGAGTCCGTCGGACTTTGCGCTGGATGGCTGCCGGTTCCTCTCGCTTGAGGCCCAGCGTGCCAGCGGATTTGGTCTCGGCTTGAAATGCCCGGAGTGCTCATATACCCGGAAGAACCTTGGATATCTGGCGGCCATTCAAGCGGGAGCAAAGGTGATCGTGGAGACGGATGACGACAATCATCCGACTCCAGAGTTCTGGGCTCCCCGGCAAGCCCGAGTGCCATGCAGGGCGGTGGCGATGGATGGATGGGTCAATGCTTATCAGTATTTTACCAGAGGGTTTATCTATCCGCGAGGACTGCCGCTGTGCCATGCGCGGGACCTGGGCCCTGTGGCGGGGATGGTTGAATCTGCGCCTTGTCCGATTCAGCAGGGATTGGCTGACGACGATCCGGATGTGGACGCGATCTACCGGATGTTATTTCCGTTGCCGTTCCGGTTTGACGTGGATGTTGCTCCTGTGTTGCTAACCGGTGGGGCTTGGTGCCCGTTCAACAGCCAGAACACGACATTTTTTGCGGAGGTGTATCCGTTGATGTACCTGCCAGCGTGCTGCAGTTTTCGGATGACTGACATCTGGCGCGGATTTGTCGCACAGAGGGTGCTTCAGGCCAGCGGACAAGGGGTGCTGTTTCATGGAGCGACGGTGTGGCAGGAGCGCAATGCGCATGACTTGCAGCGGGATTTTATGGATGAGGTTCCGGGCTATGCGAACAATGCAAGGATTCGCGAGGAGCTTCTCGGGATTTCCTACGCGCCTAACGAGTCGCTTCGAAGGATGATGGAGCGTTGTTATGAAGTGTTGATGCGCCACGGATGGGTGGGGCAGGAAGAAGAGGTATTGTTGCAGGCGTGGTTTGGGGATTTGGAGACACTGGGGGTTCTGTGAGCATGAGTGATACGGTTCTAACTGAGGCTGGTGGGATGCGGCGGATGGCATGGCCGGGATGGAATTTCTTCGTGTTGCTGCTGCTGCTGGCGTTTCCTTCGAGCGGATTCGTGCAAAAACACATCGGTCTCGCAGGTGTGGCGGGCTATCTCGGATGGGTGGCACTGGTGCTACTAACGACTCGGCGCTTGACGGCCCGCATGGTGGCGTTTTTGCAGCGGTGGTTCTGGGGGCTTTGTGTGATGGTGCTGGCTGGGTTGGCTATTGGGTTTGCGGTGGTATATCCGATTGAGAATCGTGGGGGATTCGGCAAAAGCAGTGACCGTGACGATGGACTTAATTTGGCCGTGACTCGGATGGCAGAGGGAAAATCGCCCTATTATGGATCTTCCAAATCAGCTGGTCCCTTGTCGGTTCTGCCGGGTGGCATTGTGCTAGCGGCACCCTTTGTAGCGTTGGGCAACAGTGCCTATCAGAACATGTTTTGGTTGGTGGGTTTTCTGGTTGGTGCATGCTGGATGTTCAGGGACCGGGTGATTGCACTGGTGCTATTGACGGTGCCGCTGGCGTTGTCGCCGGCAGCGATGCATGAGTTTATTTCCGGTGGAGACATGCTCGCCAACGGGATTTATGTGGCGTTGTTCTTTCTATATGCGATTGGACTATGGACCAGTCCGAGAGCGGGTACTGCTGCCAAGTGGCTGGCATGCGTAGGGTTGGGAGTGGGCCTGGCGTCGCGCCCTAACTTTCTGTTGCTAACCCCACTTTTTGGAGCGCTGTTGTGGCGGATGGTCGGTTTGCGGCTAGCCCTTGGAGCTGTCGCAGTGGTAGGAGTGGTGGTGGTGGTCATCACGGTGCCGTTTTATTTGCATGATCCATCTGGGTTCACGCCGTTGCTCGCCAGGCAGAAACTGGCTGTCATTGATGGGGTGATGCCATGGGCCAGCAAGGGGATGATCGGGACTGCGGCGCTGTTGGGGATGATTGGTGGGTGGAGGTTATTGCGGAGCAATTCTGCGGAGATGACGCAGGCGTTCTTTCGTTGGTGCACGCTGGTGACGTTGTGGCCCATGGTGTGTGCAGTGGGACTGTTCAGCTTGGCCAACGGGCACCTTGATTTTTCTTTCATGAGCGACCGCTTCGGATTGATGTATGGGCCATTTATGCTGTTTGGATGGGGTGGGGAGTGGTTAGGCGGAGCGCATCGGTTTGTTGATGGAAAGGCGCACGGATTGTGAGGTTGCAGCGGATAGTTGAGAGGTTGATGCCGCCTGCGCTAGCGTGGCGGCTTGGGCGGGCCGCTAGCGAGAAGAGAGAGCAGGAATTGTTCGGGCGTCTCTACCGTGAATTTCTTACAGGGGGAGATTTGTGTTTTGATATTGGTGCTAATCTTGGCAATCGGACGCGTTGCTTCAGGCAGTTAGGCTGCGAGGTGGTGGCCGTCGAGCCGCAGGCCAAGTGTTTCAGGAAGCTAAGTCAGGTCTTTGGGGATGATAAAAAGATCCGGTTAGTGCAAGCTGCCGTGGGGAGGCAACCCGGACACGCTACACTTCGCGTATCCACAGATCACGTGCTGTCAACCCTGTCCCAAGCGTTCATTGATGGGACCACCGAATCCGGTCGGTTTGCAACTGCCCGTTGGGATCGCACTGAGGAAGTGGCGCTCGTTACGCTCGACCAACTCATTGCTGAGCACGGTATGCCGCGATTCATCAAGATTGACGTAGAGGGCCATGAAGCCGAGGTGTTGGGTGGGTTGTCGCGGGCGGTGCCGGCGTTGTCGATTGAGTGGACTCCAGAATTGACGGAGAATGCGCGGCAGTGTTTGTTGCATTTGGCGGATTTGGGAGACTATGAATATAATTTGAGTTGGGGGGAAAGCATGCGTTTTTCGCGGCTGCAGTGGCGCTCGCTGGAATCGATGTTGGTGGTGATAGACGAGTTTGCGGGAGAGACCCAGTTGTTCGGAGACATCTATGCGAGACTCAGATGACGAGAGCAACTTTGGCTTTTTCAAGGACTCTAGGTGCGGGGTGTATGTTATTAACTTTCTAGGGTATGCGATGAAGGCGTTGGCTGGCGCATCGGAATTTTCTCTCGGGCGGTATTTTAGATTTTGGATTTTGGATTGGCAGAGATTTCTAAGCCATCTCGGCTCTACTTTTTCATCAAAGATTCAGCATTCAAAATTCAATATATCTTCACATTCATGCGTTGGTACACATGCACACCGATTGCGTTTAGAGGGGGTGGAGAATTTTTCACGCGGGACAGTGGTTTGGTATGTCGGGGTTTGCAGTTGATCGGGGTTGAGAGTCGAGCCGTGATGCCTGGTGAGAGGCAGGAGCAGGATCACGCCGATTTGATCCGGACTGAGTTCAGCAATCTTGAATCGGCGGATTGGTGGCGCAGTCATGAGCTCGATGGGGTCATGCTGTATGCGTGGGGCAGTCCGCAGTATCGCAAGGTGGCAGCGGCGATCCGAGAGGCCGGGATTTTTCTGCTGCTCAATCAGGATAGCGGAGGGCTGATCAGTCCGCTTGCAGGGGTGAGGGATTGGTTGCGCGAACAATGGATTCATACTGGCCAGGGGCGCGGGGCGCTGGCTTGGGCGAGATGTGGGATGCGTGTGTTGCGGGGCGTGAGTGTTGGTTTGTTTCTAACTGACCCTCGGCGTGCCGCGCATCTGAGGCATGGGCATGTGATAGCATGCGTTTCGCCCAAGGCTGCGGAGTACTACCGGAAAGTGTGCCGATACTACGGAGGGGCGGATTTAGCAAGCCGGGTGGAGGTGGTGCCGCACGCGGTGGAGTCGCGGTTTAGGTATGGCGGTGAATTCAAGCGGCGGCAGGTGGCGTGTGTGGGACGATGGCAGGATGTGGTGCAGAAGCGGCCGCGTCTTTTGATGGAAACGGTTGGATTGTTAGTGGCGGCGGATGCCGGGGTGGAAGTCGTCATTGCTGGGCAGGTGACAGTTGAGCTGGGCGAGTGGCACCGGTCTCTATCTGAATCGGGTCGCAACCGGGTGAAGCTGAGGGGAATGGTTGATCGGGATGAACTGGCTAGAATTTTGGAAGAGAGTCAGGTATTTTATAGTTCTTCTGCGTTTGAGAGTTTTGGGATAGCGGCGGCTGAGGCGTTGTGCTCGGGATGCTCGGTGGTGGCTGGCCGGTCGGTTTCGATGGCAAGCTTCGAGTGGTTTGTGGGGGATGACTCCGGGACTCTGGCAGAGGTGGACGATGCGGCTGGGCACCTGCTGGCGCTGAAGCAGGAGTTGGCGTATTGGGAGCAAGGCAGGAGGGATGCAGGGGCGATTGCGGGTGTGTGGGCGGAGCGACTGCATGCGGAGCGGGTTGCGGCACAGATTGTGAGTTTGCATCATGCATACGCAGCAAGACGCAAAGGAATTTTGAATTTTGAATTTTGAATTTGAGGCACTCGCCATGGACTTTACGATCATCACGCCTAACTTGAATTACGGGCGTTTTTTGGCAGATTGTTTGGGCAGTGTGACGGAGCAGGGCGGGGTGGAATTGGAGCATTTGGTGATGGATGGGGGGTCGAGTGACGAGAGTGCGGAAGTGGCGGGTGGGTTTGCGGATGTGCAATGGTTGCAGGCTGCGGATAAGGGGATGTCCGATGCGATCAACAAGGGGTTTGCGCGAGCTCAGGGGGACTGGGTGATGTGGCTCAATGCCGATGACCGACTCAAACCCGGGGCGCTGGCGGCGATGTTGGGAATATTGAAAAAATCCGCAGCGGATGTGGTTTACGGGGATTGGAACTTTGTGAATGAGGCGGGTGAGTTTCAACGCCGGGTAAAGACACCGCAGTGGTCGGCATTTGTGAATCTATATCATCATTGTTATGTGGGATCGACGGCTGCGTTTTACCGGCGGACGACGGTGATTGACCAAGGGTATCGGTTGCGGGAGGATTTCCGCTATGTGATGGACGGTGAGTTTTACGCGCGTTTGGCGGCGGCAGGAAAGGTATTCCAGCATGTGCCGGTGGTGGTGGCGGATTTCCGCTTGCACGCGGCTAACACCTCTCAACGATACTTGGTGAAGACCCGCGAGATGGAGACGATTTTGGCGGCGGAGCGCCAGCACGTGGAATCGCGGGCGATGCGACGGGCCTATGGTTTCCGAGGTTTTCGCGACCCGTATTTGACGGGACTGGTGGATGGGGTGTTGTGGATAGTCGCGAAGGGCTGGAAGGGCGTGCTGAGGTGCGCCGCTGCGCGGCGAAGTGTTTCGGTGTTTCGGTAGCCGCTGCGCGGCACGGTGTTTCGGTAGGAGAGAAAGAACCAGTCGCTACGCACCGAGTTTTCACTCTCCAGCAGGAGATATATGCATGCTCAAGGGGCTTTCCAAAAGAAGAGACCTATTCGCTGACAGATCATGTCATCTGACGTTTCAATTGCGGCGGTATTTGCGACCATGAATCGGGCTGCGACCGCAGTGGCCTGTGTGCGGGCTTTGGCGAAGCAGACTCGGCCGCCGGATTGGGTGGTGGTGGCGGATAATGATTCGCAGGATGGTACGGCTGGAGAGTTGGATGATCTAACGGATTTGCCATTTAGGTTGGTGGTACACCGGATGAAGAGCAACCGGGGGAATGCTGGCGGGGTGGAGGAGGCGATGGAACTGGCATTGGCGAAAGGGGTTGATGCGGTGTGGATATTGGATGATGATTCCTGGCCGCAGCCGGGAGCATTGGCGGCACTGCTTGAACGGCCGTGGGATGGGCAGGTGGTGCGCCATGCCCTGCAGATCGATCCGCGCAGCGGGCGTTTTACCTGGCCATTGCAGGTGGCGGACGGGATGGGCGGGTGGCGATTGATAGGTGGGTTGGAGGAATTGCCTGCTGGAGACTGGGTGTGGAGCCGGAACAACTGGACGGGGGCGCTGGTGCCGCGAGAGGTGTGGGCGGAGGTCGGGCCGGTGAATGGGGAACTATTTATTCGCGGCGAGGACGAGGAGTATCCCTGGCGCATCGAGCAAGGTGGTTTCAGGCAGCAAGCGGTGCGTGGCGCGTTGATGGATCACCCGGGGCCGGCCAAGCTCATGCAGTGGCGGCTTTTCGGCAAGAGGATGTTTTTCGAGCCGGGATTGGCGGATTGGAAACTTTATTACAAAGTGCGCAACATGGTTTGGTTGAAACGCCAGCAGGCGGGCGGGCTGCGGTCGCTGAGCATGGCGGCGGCTTATGGGGTGGTGGCGATTTTGGTAGATGGGCCGTCGCGGTTGCCGTTGTTATGGCGGGCGATTGGAGATGGATGGATGGGGCGGCTGGGGAAAATGCCATAGCTGGGCGCGATAAACTAGGCGAGATATGCTAGCACAACTTAAATCACTGATCCGACAACTGTTTTACCGGTCGGGGTTATTTCAATGCCTCGTCGGGTTCTGCTCGGTTGTTGTAGGTCGAACGAAGGGGATAGGCATGTCGCACCTGCTGTCGTATCGCGAAGATGACGCGATCGGGCCGCTCCAGAGGGATGAGGCGATCGCGCTGTTTGGGATCATCCGCAGCTTGCGGCCGAAGCTTGTCGTGGAGTTCGGATTTTTCCATGGTCACAGCGCCTTCAACTTTCTGAGAGCGCTCCCGGCAGACGGGCAGCTCTTCAGTTATGATATAGATGAGGATTCGATCAGCAGGGCTGGTAGGGAATTTGGCTTTGACCGGCGCTTCACCTTTGTCGGTAAGTCACAAGTGGACTTTGATGCCAGCGACATCGGTGGCCGGCTCATTGATTTTGTGTTCTTTGATGCGGCGCATGAATTGGAGCTTAATATCGCGACGTTTTCGCGCATCGTGGATCAATTGGCACCGGATGCAATGATCGCCATCCATGACACGGGACTGTGGGAGCGGGGGCATTTTGCGCCGATCCATGCCACCTTTACCCGTGAGTATCCGGGCGAGTGGGTCACCGAGGAGATGTATGCCCATCAACCGGGTGAACGGGCGTTTGTTGACTGGATTGTCGCTGGGCCGCACGGGTTTGCGGCCATCCACCTGCATTCTACGCGCACCCTGCGCCACGGGTTGTCATTGCTGCAACGGAAGCGTGCGCTGGCCGTGCCGCGGGTTGAGGGGTATGCGCGTCAAGATATGGGTCGTTGAGACGAGGATCGTCGGCATTGGGGTGAATTGTGGCAAAGAAACCACGGAAATAGGGATTTTTCATTGGCATCGGAGGTCATAGACGCGCCGCTACAACCCGTCTCAGATGCTTTGGCACAGTTATTGGCGCTGCCCCCTTGGTTTGACGCCCCCTGACTGAGGGGGGAGGGCGAACGCGGATTTTGTGAGAATATTCGGGCTTGCGCATACCGGAATTAGGGACATGGTAAGCGGCGCAAGTCGCTCCTGAGCACGTGTAGGGACTTTGACATGAGTATGAGACTTAGTCGCAAACAATCATTCACCACCCAGGCGTTCCAGCTCGCGGATGCGTTGCTGGTGTGGCTTGCATTCTTGATAGGTGGAGCGTTGCGCGACATGGTTCGGCACGTGGTTGGGATGGGAATGGGAGATGAGGACATGCTGGCCTCGATGAACTGGATATTGTATATTTGTGTGCCATTCACCCCATTGTTGCTGGAGCGTCTTGGATTTTATGAGCGCATGCGGCAGAAGACAGCGAGGATCTCCGTGGTGCAGTTGTTGCGGGTGTTGCTGGTGATGATTTTATTCATCGGTGCCATCGCGATGTTTGCCAAATTGCTCGATGCACGCCGCTTGATCCTTGGTCTCGGGCTCATTTTTGTGTTTGCGCTGTTGCTGTTGCGGGACAGGATGACGACCCTGTGGCTGAGAAAGCGCAGGGGCAACGAGGCTGCTAGGGAGCGGGTGATTATTGCGGGTTCTGGTGTGGAAATCGACGAGTTTCTGACGCAGCTGGATCCGGAAATCACGGCGGACTGGAATATTGTGGATCGCTATGATTTGGGACAGCGCGGGGTAGATGAGTTATTTGAGTTGCTGAGAAATCAGGCGGTTGGGCGGGTTCTGTTTACTGCGAAGCACACTGAGTTTGAGAAGGTGGCCAAGGCTGTGGAAGCCTGTGAGTTGCAGGGTGTGGAAGCTTGGATTTCGGCATCATTCATCCGTACGCAGATTGCGCGGCCGGAATTTGATATGGTCGGATCCAAGCCAATGCTGGTGCTTCGGTCGACGCCGGAGCTGTCTTGGGAACTGATGTTCAAGGGGGTGTTTGACCGGGTGGCTGCGGTGCTGGCGATTGTGGCAAGCTCGCCTCTGTGGCTCATCGCCTATATCGGAATTCGGTTGGCGAGTCCGGGAGCGCCGGTGTTCTTCTCGCAAATGCGGGCGGGTCGGTACGGCGGCCCATTCCGGATGTGGAAATTCCGCACGATGGTGCCAAATGCTGAGAAATTATTGGATGACGTCAAGGCGGAGCATGGCAATGGGATGGACGGCCCGGTTTTCAAGTTAGACGAGGATCCGCGGGTATTTCCCTTTGGGGGTTGGTTGCGCAGCCGAAGTATTGACGAGTTGCCGCAATTGCTCAATGTGGTACTTGGTGACATGAGCTTGGTTGGGCCGAGGCCACTGCCGCTTTACGAGGTGGCCGCCTTCAGCAAGATGGCCCACCGGCGGCGCTTGAGCGTCAAGCCGGGAATCACCTGTGAGTGGCAGGCGGGCGGACGCAATGAAATCACGAGCTTTGAAGAGTGGGTGGAATTGGATCTGCACTATATCGACAACTGGTCGTTGTGGTTGGATTTTGGGATCCTGCTCAAGACGATTCCCGCCGTATTACTTGGCAAAGGGGCCAAGTAGCAGGCGAGGCTGCGCTATAGACGCGTCATCCCCCATTTGATTGATATTTTAATATGAATGTTGTGGCGGCAATTTTTTTAGGGATAGCCATGTGGCTGGGGGTATTGCTGGGCCCGGATCTGAAGGCATGGCATTGGGGGCCGTCGTTGATGGTGTTAGGGTTGGCGGTGCTGGCGGCACTGCCTGGGATTTGGCGGCGTGGCGTGCGAGTGACGAGTGGCTGGATGCTGGCAGTGGGGGGGATGGTGGTGGCATGGTTCGGGTGGCGGGCCTGGGCATCGCCGGTGCTTGAGTATGGAGTGGCGGACGGGCTGTTGTTGGCAGGGGTGGTGGGATGTTTTTTGGTGGTTGGAGCCGTTCAGGGACAGCGTTTGGCGGAGCGGGTGTTGATGTGGGGGCTGGCATCGCTGGTACTGGCGAGCGCTGCGGTGGTGGTTCGGCAGGTGTTTGATCCTGGGTTCACGCCGGGGTTTGTGGCCCGCATCGCCTTGCCCTCGGGATTTTTCGGACACTACAATGAAGGGGCCAATTTTCTGATTGGCTCGTCTTGCTTGGTTGGCGGCGCAGCATTGGGTGGGCGCTACCATAAGTTGGAACGTTGGCTTTGGGGAATGATCGCGGTGGCGGGAATGGTTGCCGTGTACTTTACCCGTTCCCGAGGTGGGATTTGCGGCGCGGCCGGCGGATTGGGTGTCTTTGCGCTGATGGCCTTGATTGTCGGCAAGCATCAGGGAGCGCGCTGGTTCGCACCGGCAATTCTGGCCGTGCCATTGATCGGTTTGGTCGTGGTGGGATTCTTGTTCAAGGGCTGGAGCGACGCCCAGATGGTCAGGAAACAGGAGGTGGGCATTGATCGGATGATGGACAATGCCATCCGGCTCAATCTGGATGGCATCGCCGTGTCCTGTGTCGGCTCGCATCCGTGGGCAGGCGGGGGGAGTCGCAGCTTCAGCTGGGAATGCAATCGGTTTTGGGATATGAATATGTACGGTGCGGGCGGCACCCGGCCCGAGCAAGTGCATAATGAAATTTTGCAGGCAACGACCGATTACGGCATCGTCGGGGCTGGGTTGTTAGTCGTATTCATCGGGGCCCTGGTGGTGTTGGCGGTGGTTCGGGCGATATTTCCAGACAGTCCCTCCAACAAGGAATCAAACGCCGATGGCTGGAGGCTGGGCGGCTTGGCTGGCCTCGCCGGAATATTGATAGAATCTAACTTTAGTTTTGTATTTCATCTGGCACCGGGGGCTTTTCTATTAGGAATATGTTTAGGCGGAGTGGCGCAGCCTGGCGGGATGGGCAGGAAAGTGGTGGCGAACGTCCGTGGTCCGGCGATCTTTGCTTGCGCAGTGGCCTTGGTTGCTGCGGTTTGGTTGTTGCCGATGGGTTGGGTGGGTACGCGGGTGACGGCGTTGCGA
>Ga0118677_10001496_pt1 | contig 29490 bp, 24 predicted proteins | sample AliMusrvi5mmetaG_FD_86154 | JGI IMG/M metagenome (GOLD analysis project Ga0118677, IMG submission 86154) | reverse complement strand
TTATCCGCAGATTTCACAGATTTACACAGATTAAGGAGAGAGCGCTTGGAGCCGGATTTCTGGGATTCTGTGGTTCTCAAGAGGAGCTGGTTTTAGATGTGTTTGCCCTGTTTTCCCCATGACGAACGGGCCGTTTCGAGGCATGATGGTTATCTGTGACCTCCCTTTCCGACATCGACTGGCCCGCCTGGACGCCGCAAGTGCGGGGCGTCCTCTGTTTCATTATTCGGGACGGAGAAATCCTCCTCATCCTCAAAAAACGCGGCCTCGGCGGCGGAAAAATCAACGCCCCCGGCGGCAAGATCGACCCGGGAGAAACGCCGCGAGAGGCGGCCATCCGCGAAACGCAGGAGGAGGTGGGGCTCACGCCGCACGATCCGCAGCCGATGGGAGAACTCTTCTTCCAGTTCACCGACGGCTACGCCCTCCATTGCGTCGTCTTCCGCGCGGACGGCTGTGATGGCGCGGAGGTGGAAACCGAGGAAGCCGTGCCGCGCTGGACGCCGCTGGATGCGATCCCCTACCATGAGATGTGGGCGGACGACAGGGACTGGCTGCCCCTGCTGATGGAGCGCCGCCCCTTCCGGGGTTACTTTATTTTCGACGGCGACAAGATGCTCGATCACCGGATCGAAGCGCTGCCGGGAAATCTCATGCTATAATCGGAATGCGTCCTATTCCTTCCAACCGGAAATGACCCAGCCCATTCCATCACCGCAGCAGCAAATCGCCCTGGGAAACGCCCTGCCCTGCGAGACGGCGCCCCGTCCCGGTCCCCATGTTCTGGTGGCCGGTTGCGGCTATCTGGGGCGGGTCATCGCCCGCCAGCTTCACGCGCTGGGCTGGTGGGAGGTCACGGGCGTGACCCGGTCGCAGGCATCGGCGCAAGCCCTTCAAGCCGAGCCGTTCCGCGTCACGGCCTGCGACATCTGCGACCCCGTCGCTCTCACCGCGCTCGGGCCGTTCGACGCGGTCATTCACTGTGCGAGTTCCGGCCGGGGTGGCCCGGAAGACTACCGGCGCGTCTATTTGGAAGGAGCGCAAAATCTGCTCGCAACGGTGCGCCCCACCCGCTTCCTCTTCACCAGCAGCACCTCGGTTTACGCCCAGAACGACGGCTCCTTGGTGACGGAGGAATCCATCGCCGCGCCGGACCGGGAAACCGGACGCATCCTGAAGGAGACGGAGACCGTGGTTTTGAATGCGGGCGGCACGGTGGCGCGGCTGGCAGGCATCTACGGTCCGGGCCGCTGGGCGCTGCTGGAAAATTTCCTCGCCGGGCTCGCCGTGCTGGAGGGCGATGGTGGGCGCTTCCTCAACCATATCCACCGGGATGACGCGGCAACGGCCGTGACGCTTCTTTTTTCGCAGACGGCCGCAACCGGAATCTACAACGTCTCCGACGGCTCCCCCACGACCCAGCTTGAGATTTATACCGCCTTCGCCGCGCATTTCCAGCGCCCGCTTCCGCCAGTCGGCCCGCCCGATCTCGAACGCAAACGCGCGTGGACCCACAAGCAGGTGAGCAACGCCAAGCTGCGAGCGCTCGGTTGGAGCCCGCGTTACCCGTCCTTCCGCGAGGCTCTGGCTGCGGAATGGCACTCCAAATCATGACGCCGTTCCTTTACTTCGACAACAATGCCACGACGCGGATCGATCCCCTCGTGCTGGAGGCGATGTTGCCCTGGCTGGGCGAGCATTACGGGAACCCGTCGAGCGCCTGCCGGTTTGGAAAGCTCGCGGCGGACGCCATCGAACGGGTGCGCGAACAGGTGGCAACGCTGCTCGGCTGCGAACCGCGCGAGATCGTCTTCACCAGCGGCGGAACCGAGTCAATCAACGCGGCGCTTTTTTCGGCGGCGCAGTTGAATCCTGAGCGCCGTCACCTCGTCACCACCGCCGTGGAGCACAGCGCAGGGCTCAAGCCGTGCGAGGCTCTGGAAAAACAAGGTTACGAGATCACCCGTCTGGGTGTGGACCACGACGGGCATCTGAATCTGGCAGAACTCGAACGCGCCATCCGGCCTGACACCGCCCTGGTCACCGTGATGTCGGCCAACAACGAAACCGGCATGCTCTTCCCCCTCGGCGCGGTGGCGGAACTCGCCCGTGCCAAAGGCGTGCTCTTTCACACCGACGCCGTGCAGGCCATCGGAAAAATTCCGCTTCGGCCTTCGGAATTGGGCGTCACTTACCTGAGTGGCTCAGGGCATAAACTCCACGCTCCCAAAGGCGTCGGCTTTCTTTTTGTCAATCGGCGCGCACGTTTTGTCCCTTCGCTGCTGGGAGGGGGGCAGGAGGGCGGACGCCGCTCCGGGACACTCAATGTCGCCGGGATTGTCGGCTTGGGAAAAGCCGCCGAGCTGGCGGCGCAGGCGATGGCTTCCGGGGCAGGCGCAGTCAAGGCCTTGCGCGATGCATTTGAAGCGGGCGTGCTGGAGCGGATTCCCGGCGTGCAGGTCAACGGCGACCGCTCGCAGCGGCTCCCGAACACCTCGAACCTCGCCTTTGAGGGAGTGGAAGCCGAAAGCGCGCTTCTTCTGTTGGATCGCGCGAACCTCTGCGCCTCCGCAGGTTCCGCGTGCATGGCGGGCTCTCTCACCGGGTCGCATGTCCTGCGCGCGATGGGCTTTTCCACCGAGCGCGCCCGGAGCAGTCTGAGGTTTTCCCTTTCGCGGTTCACCACCCCCGGGGAAATCGCCGCGGCGCTGGAAATCCTGCCGGGGGTAATTGCGAAACTGCGCGGTTGATCCGAACCGGGTTGCTCCGCGATGAGGAATCCCCCACCGCGTCTTTCTTTTGCTGGCAGGCGACGATTCCCTCCCGTATGTTTTATTCAAGCGATGAAAAGTGAAGATGACTTTCAGTATGCCATTGAAAACACCCGGGTGGTTCTGGCCCCGGATCGGAGGATCGAGACGTTCGGGAGCACGAATTTCCGCTTCCACCTGGTGACGGAGTTGCTCGACCAGGTAAACGTCGTGCGCGTACGGGACGGTCGGATCGAGGCAACCCAGCCCCGAATCGTCTCACCGAATCACTACGCAAAGCTGCTGCTGGAGGGGTTCGGGGAAAAGGCCCGGAGTTTCGCTGACTGGCTCGAGGGGCGCGCCGAGCGGATGGCGTTTCTCAAATACGGCTTTGAATTCCGCAAAATGGATGTGGTGGAGGAGATCGTCCATAGCCCCCTGCCGGAGGTGATCGCACGGATTCACGCCGGGATCAACCACGCGGACGAGCCGCTTACGGCCATTATCGAGGGGGTGGACGATGCTTGGGAGGTTTGCTTGCTGAAGTTTACTGTCGATCTTGTCCAGCAGTCCTCCGGCGGGAACATGAATGATTTCCGAAGCCGCGGACTGCTGTAAGCAAGGGCGGAGGGCCGAACAGGAATGAGAATGAACTGGATCATCAAAGGCATTATTCTTCTCGCCTTGAGCGCGGTGGTTTTTGGTTTGGGTGGATGGTTTGGGTATCACATCCTCGTCAAACCGAATCAAATCCCCCCGGGCGAACTGGTGGGCGGCAAGATCGCGCCGCCGCCGGACCCCAGCCTGCCGGAATTCGAGAAGACGATGGCGATCAAGCAGGCGCACAAACCGGTGGAAGCCCGCGAGGCGCTGGAGCGGTTCATCGAATACTATCCCTTCTCAACCAAGCTCGGCGAGGCCCGCAAGGCGCTGGGCCAGGTGAACACGGACATTTTCTTTTCCGCAATTCCCGCACCCGAAAAAATCCGCTACGAGGTGCGAAAGGGCGATGCACTCTCGAAGATCGAACGCAAACTCAAGACCACCCCGGAGATGCTCACCCGGTGCAACAATCTTGACGATCCCACGCGCCTGCGTGTGGGACAGGTGCTGATGGTAAGCCAGCCCGAATTTTCCATGGTGATCGACCGCAAGGCGCAGACGGTGACGCTGCTCAACCGGGGCAAATTCTTCAAGGAATACACGGCCGCAAGTTGGACCGCCCCGACAGTAAAAAAGGGGATGGAGAAGGTCGTGATACCGGCAACGGTTGCGCGAAAGACGGCGTGGTATAACGGCGCGCCGGTCGCGCTCGGTTCCAAGGAATACGCCGGGAGCGCGCGCTGGGTGGAGTTGACGGTGAAAGGCTACACGCTCTTCACCGAGGGCGGGCAAAAGCCTCCTGGCGGCATCGGGCTCTCCCCCGAGGACATGGATGAAATTTCGACGCTTCTGAGCAAGGGCGTCCCGGTGACGATTCGCTGAGAAGCTGTCTAAAAATTCGGCGAGGGTGCGCAAGAGGGAGAAATGGGCTATGGCAAGGCGTGAGCGACGAGCGGATCGGTTGATCCGTGAGGAGCGAATAACGCCGCCAAAGGCCGTTTACACCCTCTTGCCTGAAAGGTTGCGCATCTTTTGGCGCTGGCCTGCGTTGCTCGTCGGTCGCAGATCCTAAAGATATGCTCCCTCCTCACCGCCTTGGCCAACCCCAAAACCTGCTGCAACGCACCCCGCTCCCAATTTTTAGACAGCTTCTTAGAGCGCCCTCGCCGCGCGCCTCCCTTATTTTCAAACGCTCCAGGAAACTGACCGAAGGGGCGCGCCACAAAAAATGGGAGGAGGACTTGCGTCCTCCTCCCAGACAGATTGCTAGCAAAGAATTACTTCTTCGCTGCTACTTTCTTGACCGCGGGCTTGGCCGCAGCTTTCTTCGCCACTACTTTCTTAGCAGCAGGCTTGGCCGCAGCTTTCTTCGCCACTACTTTCTTAGCAGCGGGCTTGGCCGCAGCTTTCTTCGCAGGAGCTTTCACTGCCTTCTTGGCAGCGGCTTTCGGTGCAGCTTTCTTTGCAGGTACTTTAGTCGCCATTAGAGATTCCCCCCTTTCGAACCGCAGGAGCGGGTTGAGAAATAATATGAAGTCGCGTGGATCATGAACTTGACCTTCACCAACTGTCTCTTGCGTAACGGAAAACAGGACAGTACGTCAACTGTTTTGTTTCAGTTCGCAAAGTATTTTTACGAGGTCGTTTGCGAGGTCGCGCTTGCTCGCCCGGGGGAATACCCTACTGGATTGGTCGGGTAAGAAAATCGTCACCTCGTTCTCGTCGCTTTCAAATCCTACTCCGGACGCGCCAACGTCATTTCCGATCACCACATCACACCCTTTTTTTTCGAGTTTTTGGCGCGCGTTTTTTTCCAACTCATCGGTTTCCGCCGCGAAGCCGACGAGCAAAAAATTTTTCGCAGGCAGCGCTCCGAGCGAGGCGAGGATGTCCCGCGTGGGCACCAGATCGATGCGCGGAACCCCCTCGTGCTTTTTGATTTTGCGCGGCGCGCACGCGGCTGGCTTGAAGTCCGCCACGGCGGCGCACATCACGGCAATGTCGATGCCCGCGAGGTGCGCATGCACGGCGTCATACATTTCGTCGGCGGTCGTGACGCGCACCATTTGCGCGGGCGGCGGCGCGGGCAGCGCAACGGGTCCGCTGATGAGAACAACCTCGTGGCCCGCGTCGAGCGCGGCCTGCGCGATGGCATACCCCATCTTGCCCGAGGAACGGTTGCTGATGTAGCGGACCGGGTCGATCGGTTCACGCGTGGGGCCTGCGGTGATGAGAAATTTCACGGCGCTTGCAAATGGCTGAAAGTCCAATGGCTACTGAATGCCCAGCATCTCCTGCACCCGCGCGACGATCCCCTCGACGGCCCACAGCCGCCCGATGCCTTCGTAACCGCAGGCGAGCAGGCCTTCTTCCGGGCCGATGAACTCCACGCCGCGCGCGCGGAGTTTCTCCACGTTCTCACGCGTGGCCGGGTGTTCCCACATCTTGCCGTTCATGGCGGGCGCGATGAGGATGGGCGCGCGCGTGGCGAGCGCGATTTCGGTGAGGTAGTTGTTGGCGAAGCCGTGGGCGAGCGCGGCGATGGTGTTGGCGCTGGCGGGGGCGATGAGCAGCAGATCAGCCTTGTCCGCAAGCGCGATGTGGCCCGGTTCCCATTGGCCGGTGAGGGCGAAGGGATCGGTGACGACATTGTGTCGCGAGAGAGTCTGGAGCGTGAGCGGCGTGATGAATTCGCGCGCAGCGGGCGTCATGGTGACGTGCACGTCCTGCCCGAGCTTTACGAGTTTGCTGACGAGTTCAGCCGCTTTGTAGGCCGCAATGGAACCGGTGACGCCGACGACGATGGTTTTCATGGGACGGGATTAAAGAGGAGGCGGGAACTGCGGGTGCGTTCGGCGCGCATGATGGCGCGGAATCCGGCAACATCTTCCTCGGGGGAGGTGGTGATGAGCGCGTAGCGGTAGTTGCGCCATTCGCGCATTTCGCCCTCGGCATTATGGAGCCGCAGGGCAATTTGCTCCGCTGTCTCCGTGCCACGCTTGGCAAGCCGGGCACGCAGCACGTCCATACTCGCGGGCATGAGAAAGATATCGGCGAGCGCATCACGGATTTCCGGGTGGTCGCTCGCGCGGATCATCGCCGCGCCTTGCGTGTCGATGTCCATGAGCACGTCCCCGCCCGCGCGCAAGGCATCGAGCACGGTGCTCTTTAAAGTACCGTAGTAATTGCCGTGGACCTGCGCGTGTTCGAGGAATTCGCCCGCGGCGATCTTGCGCTCGAAGTCTTCCCGGGAAAGAAAGTGGTAGTCCTGCCCGTCCACCTCGCCGGGACGCGGCGCGCGCGTGGTGCAGGAGACGGAGTAGGCGAAGTCCTGGTTTTTTTGCAACCCCGCGCGCAAGGTGGACTTGCCGGCGCCGGAAGGTGCGGAGAGGACGAAGAGGATGCCGAGGCGGGGAATGATGGGGGGGGTGCTCATTCGATGTTCTGGATTTGTTCGCGGATTTTTTCCATCTCGGCTTTGCAGGAAACGACGATCTGGGAGATTTCCACATCGTTGGCCTTGGAGCCGAGGGTGTTGAGTTCGCGTCCGATTTCCTGCGTCATGAATTCCAAGGTGCGCCCGACGGGCTCGCTTTTCCGGAGGTGGTGGGCAAATTGCGTGAAGTGGCTCTCCAACCGGGTGAGTTCCTCGCTGATGTCGCTTTTGTCGGCGAAGAAAATCACTTCCTTAATGAGCCGTTCGTCGTCGATGGGGAGTTCCAGGCCGACTTTTTGGATGCGTTCCTGTAGGGACTGGCGGAATTTTTTCAGCACGTCCGGGTGCAGTTTGCGGATTTGGCGCAGCGCCTCGCGCACGGTTTTGAGGCGGTGGATGAGGTCCTTGGCGAGGTTTTTGCCTTCGCGTTCCCGCATGGCGACCAAGTTTTTCAAGGCTTCCTTGAGCGCGGTCTCGATGTGCGGCCAGGCTTCCTCGGGGGAGATTTGCTCTTCGGGAACCCGCACAACGCCGGGAGCGCGGAGCACGGCTTCGATGCTCACCTCCCCGGCGGCCCCCAGTTCGACCTGTAGCGCGCGCATGGCGTTGAAGTAGGTGCGGGCGAGCGCGGTGTCCAGAGTGGCCTTCTGCGTGCCGGGACAGGTGTGGCAGGCGATAACCACGTTGAGGCGACCGCGCGACACCTCGGAGTTGATCAAATCGCGCAGGCGTGGTTCGAGTTCGGCGAGGTCACGCGGGAGAGTGACGGTAACGTCGCTTTGCTTGCGATTTACGGAGTTAAGTTCAACACTGAATTGGGCGCCGTTGGTGCCGCTTTGGCCCCGACCATAGCCGGTCATGCTTCTCATCTGGGATAGATTCGGGAATGTTGGGCCAAATTACAACCAGAAATGATTTATCGCGGGTTGCCAAATGGCGTGGGGAGTTGTTAGTTTCCCCGAAATCTTGCGCATGAAACCATCCCGCATCCCTCCTCCCCCTGTCGCCCTTAAGACGCCGCCTCCCTCGCTCTGGGAGCCGTGCCGCCTCTTTCTCGCCGTGCTGGGCGGATTGTTCATGATCGCCATTCTTGCTGGATTTTTAAAAGGCGACGAAAGCGAGCAGTTTACGAATTTCCTGCGTGGCCAGAGCGGTTTCGACGGGATTACGTCGCTGTTGTTCTGGAAAATGGCGTGCGGGTTTGCCATCGGTGCGATGGCCGGGTATTTCCTTTTCCTTGAGCTTCCGGCGGCGCATCGGAAATACGCCAACTCTCTTGCGCTGGCGCTGGCGCTCTTTTTCATCCCGGTGATCGTTTACATCCCCGCGATGTCTGCGGGATTCCTCTGGGACGACGACCAGGAAATCACGGCAAACGCCTCGATCCTGCACATTCCTCGCGTTCCAAATCCCGCCTCCACCGCCGACTTCAAAACCAACTGGCGCGGACTCTGGGAAATTTGGACGGGAGGCATCACCAGCGACAAGGACGACGACCACGAGAGGGCCACAGCGCCGCAACCGAAACCGCCGGCCCCGTTCTTGGTGCGGAAACTGCGCCCCCCGCTGCGCGCGATGGAGCTCTGGATGTTTGGTGGCGAGAACAAGGCAAACTACCGGTTTACGGCCAACCAGTCCGCCGATTATTTTCCCCTCAAGACCACGATGCTCTGGATCGAATACCAGCTCTGGGGTCAGGAGTTGTTGATGCCAACGCAACCCCGGGCCGACGGGGATTTCGTCATCAACGGCTTTCATGTGATGAACATCCTCATTCACGCCCTGGACGGTCTGTTGCTTTGGATGGTGCTGCGGCAGTTGAAAGTTCCCGGCGCCTGGCTGGGGAGCCTTCTTTTTGTCATCCACCCGGTGCACGCGGAATCGGTGGCGTGGATCGCCGAACGCAAGAACACCCTCTCGCTTTGCTTCTGCCTGCTCTCGCTCAGCGCGTGGCTGCGGTTTGAGGATGCCGGGAAGCGCAGCCATTATGCCTGGGCGATGGTGCTTTTCTTGGCCTCTCTCTTGTGCAAGACGCACGTGGTGGTTTTCCCGGCGGTGTTGCTACTGATTGTCTGGTGGCGAAACAGCAGGATCACCTTGCGCGATGTCGCCAGGAGCGCCCCGTTCTTTATCATCGCGCTGGCGCTGGCGCTGGTGACGATCTGGTTCCAAAATGACCGCGCCATCGGCGGCGAAGAGATACCGATCGGCAACGCCGCCTCGCGCATCGCCGGCGCCGGGGTGGTCGTCTGGTCGTATCTGGCCAAGGCGCTTGTGCCGATAAACCTCAACACCATTTACGCAGACACCTGGTATCTGTGGTGGCCGCTCACCAATCCGCAGCCGTGGATGTTCCTGGCCTCGGCGCTCGTGCCGATGACGTTCGCGCTGCTTTGGGCGTTGATGGTCCTTTATCCCAGTCGCAACCCCATCACCGGGCGCACGCCGTTTTTCGTGTTCGCCTTTTTCGTCGGCACGCTCTTCCCCGTCCTGGGATTGCTCAAGATGTCCTACATGCGACTGACGTTGCAGGCGGATCACTTCCAATACTTCAGTGACCTCTCCATCGTGGCGTTCGTCGGCGCGGTGGTCGCCACTCTTTACGGAAAAGCCAGCGCCGCCTGGAGGCCCATCCTGGTTGCCGCCTGCACGGTGGCGGTCTTCTCCTGCTGCGCCTACAGTTGGGAGCGCGCGGGGGTGCATCAAAGCGAGAAAACGCTCTGGACGGCCTGTCTCGAAAAAAACGACGCTTCGTGGCAGGCCCACAACCACATCGGCGCGGTGCTTTATAGCGAGTCCACGGTCCTTGAAAGAACGGGGCAGCACCTCCTGGCCGAGCAAAAAATCCTGGAATCCGCGCCGCATTTCGCCCGCGCGGTGGTTCTCAAGCCTGCAAACCCGGAAGTTCACAATAACCTTGGGCTGGTTCTCTGGCATGCCAAACGCTACCCGGAGGCGATCGCCCAGTACCGCCAGGCGGTGCAGATCAAGGGAGACGTACCCGCCCTGCGGCGCAATCTCGCGGAGGCGCTTATCCAGCTAAATCAAAATCAGGAAGCCATCGAACAATACCAGATCATGATCAAGGAAGCCCCCGGCGATCCGAATTTGCGCATCAACCTTGGCGTCGCCTACGCGAAGATTAAAAAATTCAAAGAGGCCAGGGAAGCGTTTGAAGCGGCAATGAAAATTGATCCCAGCAATCCCATGATCCGGCAGAATTACGAGTTTCTCAAACGGCAGGAAAATTGAGCACGCTGCGGTTCGGTGTCGCGGTTTAACACGCCAAAAGTATACCACCTTGCATGAGCCTTCCCACGAGCAACGTTTGTTTTGTCCTGATTCACAATCACAAATTCGAACGGAATATTTCCAAAATTGAGGCGATTTACGAGGGGCGGTTCAGCCATTTGTTTCATTTGATTCCGTTCTATCAGGGGGTTAAGCCAAACGTCATCCGGGTGGACGAAACCTCCCATTGTTTCCAAGGGTTCTTCGCACAAGGCAAGGCGACGTATGCGCGCACGAGAGCAGACTATTATATTTTCGGTGGCGACGACCTTTTGCTCAACCCGAGCCTGAATGAAGGAAATATCGTCGAGGCCCTTGGATTGAAATCCGGCACCGGTTATATCAAGACATTGGAGTCCCTCTCCAACGCCAATCTTCTATGGCCGAGTTTCGCAGACGCATTGTTCGCCCTGGGACGTGGGAACGGTGCTAATTGGGAATCGGAGCTGCCCTCTTTTGACGAGGCCGCAGCGATGTTCGAAAAGTGCAGCCTCCCGGTGGGGCGCTTGCGCTTTGGGCATTTGCTTCGTGGGATCAAGCCCTGGCGTTTTGTTCTGTTGCTCTACTATTTGGTGACGCGGTTGCAAAAAAAAGCGAAACGCCCGCAAACAGACATCTTCGGCTTTCCTTATCCGCTGGCGTTCTCTTACTCGGATTTCCTTGTGGTGCCGGGCGATGCGCTGGATGCTTTTTGCCATTACTGCGGTGTTTTTGCCGCCGCAGGACTCTTTGCGGAAATCGCAATTCCAACAGCACTTGTGCTGAGTTGTCAAAGCATCCGCCTTGAATCCGAGACGCGCTGGCAGGGCTTGGAGGTTTGGGCGAAAGACGAAGTCGACGCGATGGAGGAGCGCAACCAACTCAGCCTCGCAACCTTGTTTGAGTCGTTTCCAGACAATCAGCTATACGTGCATCCCGTAAAGCTGTCCCGCTGGAGTTGAAAATAAATAATAGCACTCGCCACGGCAGGACGCCGCGCCCAGAACCCTGGACTGGTGCGTCACCCGGAACGCCGGGGCACAGCGAGACAAGTCCAGTGCGGCGGCGAGGTCCGGTTTGAGGATAGAGGCCCCTCTATTTTCGTAACCGATGGCCAGTGTCACCAACCCGGAGCCCAACGTGCTCGTATTGCAGGGCGAGATTGATCTGCACGAATCCCCCCGCGTCAAAGACGGGGTCCGGCTGTTGCTGGAGGAAAATCCGCCCCGCGTCTATGTCGATCTCTCGGAAGTGACCTACATCGACAGCTCCGGCCTGGCGGTCCTCATCGAAGCCATGCAGCGGGTCCACGCCTACGGGGGCGAACTGGCGCTCTTTGGCATCCACGGCACCGTGCTGAATATTTTCCACATAGCGCAGCTCGACCAGGTGTTCCACATCTTCCCCGACAAAGCGGCGGCCGAAGCGGCGCTGGGGGAGTAGAGCGTCTGCCATCTTATCTCCGCGTCTTCCTCAAGCCCGCGGATGTGATTGGTCGTAAACCTTCTTCATCCGCTCCACGGAGACGTGGGTGTATATCTGCGTGGTGGAAAGGCTGGCGTGGCCGAGCAAACTTTGCACGCTGCGCAAATCCGCCCCGGCATCCAGCAGATGCGTGGCGAACGAATGCCGCAACTTGTGCGGGGTGATGCTCCGGGGGAGCCCCGCCAGCAACACGTATTTTTCCAGCATCACGGCGATGTTTCGCACGGAGAGGCGCCGGCGGAGCTTGGACAGAAAGAGCGGGCCGCTCTCCACCTTCGCCTCCTGCCGGTAACGCTGGAGGGCCGTCAGCGCAGGCATCCCCACCGGGCAGAGGCGTTCCTTGCGCCCCTTGCCCAGCACGCGCACGCTTTCCGAGTAGAGATCGACATCCGCCACGTTCAACCCGGCAAGCTCGGAGAGACGCAGCCCTGCGGAGTAGAAAAGCTCCAGAATCGCAGCGTCCCTTGCCGGGAGCCACTTCGGGGCTTTTTTAGTCGGCTCCGCCTGGAACGGCGCATTGAGCAGGTCGTCGATCTGTTTGGCCGTGAGCACCACCGGCAGTTTCCGTTCGGCCTTGGGCAGCTGCACTTCCTTGAGCGGGTTCTCCTTGAGCCCGTGGCGCTCCGCCAGGAATTTGTAGAACGTCCGCAACGCCGCAAAATGGAGCCGCACCGTGGCCCGCGCCGTCCCCTTTTTCATCAGGTCAAAGAGGAACGCCCGGAAATGCTCCGGCTTGCACTCGCGCCACGGGGGCGGATTCCCGCTGGCGCGAAAAGTGGCCAGCGCATGCCGGTAGTTGTCCACCGTGCGGGCGGCAAGGTTGCGCTCGGCGTCCATGGATTCTAGAAAGGCGTCCACGTAGCGGTCTTTTTTTGGGGGAGCAGGCGCGCCTTTTTTCATTTGCCATCTCCGGTTTTCCGGTAATACCGCAACGCCTCGATGCGCGGGGCCAGCTCGCTCAGCGGATACAACCCGCGCGAGGCTCCCGCGCCGGGGTCGCGGATCAAATAATCAAAGCCCTGCTTGCCTGCGATGACGACGAAGTGTTTGGTGCCCGGCAGGAAGATTTTGACGATGACCGGGTTGCCCAGCGCCAAATTCCAGTCGATGCGAGCGTAGGAGGGTGCGTCTTCGTAGGCTTTCTCGCAGATGCCGGGAACGATCTCGGCGGCTTTCTCCCAGTAGAGCCAGCCTTCCGGCGTGTAGCCCGCGTTCCCGGTCAGGAACAGGTTGAGGCGGCCCGGGTCGGTGTCGATGCCATAGCTCGCCAACACCATCGCCGCCGAGGTGACGGCGCACCCCTCGGCGCGCAACGGGGCAGGGGTCGGCCCGAGCGGATCGTTCGCCCAGCGCGGATCGCCCTGTGCAAAAATGGGCACCTTCAACTCCAACCGGCCCGGCCAGTAGATGCCGCCGTGCGAAGGAATGGGGCGCGGCCACGCCCAGAACATCGCCCCGGCGGCCAAGGCGAGGACAACAAGCAGGACGGCGGCGAATAAAAGCCGCCACCGCCAACGGGATTTAGCAGGGCATGCGCGCATGGTTCCAATACGGGCTCCACTGTAGATGGAAGCAGGGAAAGCGCAAGAAGGGCCGTTCGCCAGCGGGGAAACATGAGGTTGCGTTGGACCGCCGGAAGAGGTTACATGAGAGAATGCAACAAGGTTTACAGCCCTCTCCGCCCGTCCCGGAAAATACCGGTACAAAGAAGCGCCAGCAAACGCTGCGCTCGCGGATGTTTTGGTTTCTCGCGGGCGCGGGGGTCAACTACCTCATCATCGCCACGCCTTTCAAATATCTGAAAACCCACACCGGCTTATCCGTGGGAGCCATCTCGGCGTGCAGCATTGGAGTGAGCACCACGTTCTTTTTCGGGTGGAACTACTTCATCAACTTCCGCAGTGATTCGCGGCGGCGCGATGCCCTGCTCCGCTACGTGCTGGCGGTGTTCGTAATGTGGGCGCTCTCTTCCGGCACCTTGACGCTCCTCAAGAGCGTCGATTTCAACTTCGCCCTGAGCCTGCCAGGAGGAATTCCGATCGATCTCGACATTGTCGCCACCCAGCTTTTTACCGGCGGCTTCAAATTTCTCCTCTATCACCTCTGGGTATTCCCCGTCGCCAAACAGAAATAGCAGCCTTCTCCAAACCCTTCACCTCGCATTATCGCATATGGCTCTGACTCCATCCAACATGCTTCCGCTGGGGACTCCGGCCCCCGGCTTCGCGCTTCCCGATGTCGCAACCGGCCACCCGGTCACTCTGGAGAACTTCGCGGCGGACCAGGCGCTGCTGGTCATTTTTCTCTGCGTGCATTGCCCCTATGTCGTTCATGTCCGCGAGGAACTGGCACGCCTCCGCCGGGATTACGCGGGGCGCTCGGTGGGGATGCTGGGCATCAGTTCCAACGACGTGGAAAACTACCCGGAGGACGCGCCGGAGAAGACCGCTCCCCTCGCCCGCAGCCTCGGGTTCCCGATCCTGTACGATGCCACCCAGTCCGTGGCCAAAGCCTACCAAGCCGCTTGCACACCGGATTTCTTCCTCTTCGACGCGCAACGCCGCCTGGTCTATCGCGGCCAGCTTGATGCGAGCCGCCCAGGAAAAGACATGCCGGACGGACGGGATCTGCGTGCCGCCCTGGACGCGCTGCTGGCAGGCCAACCCGTCAGCGCCGACCAGCAACCGAGCGTCGGCTGCAACATCAAGTGGAAAAGAGGCTGAAATTTTCCGCGTGCGGTTTTTCTCCGGTTGTGTTCCGGTAGCGCCTTTCCACGTTCGCACCTGCCATGAATCCCGAAACTTCTTCCGTCACCGTCCCGCTCGGCAACCGCGCCTACCGCGTCCACATTGGCGCGGGCATCCTCGGCCAGCTTGGGGCGCTCGCCCGGGAGCTCGGCGGGGAACTGGGGGAGCGGTGCGCCGTGGTGACCGATAGCAACGTGGCCCCGCTCTATGGCGAAGCCGTGCTCGCTAGCTTGCGCGCGGCGGGTTACCTCCCCACGCTCATCCCCGTGAAGGCAGGTGAGGCGTCCAAGTCGATGCGTGTGGCCGAGGAAGTGTGCGATGCGATGATCACTGCCGGGCTGGACCGCAAGGGCTGGATCGTGGCTTTGGGCGGCGGGGTCGTCGGCGACCTTGCCGGGTTCGTCGCCACCATTTACTACCGCGGCATCCCTTTTGTGCAGCTCCCCACCACGGTCATCGCCCAAGTGGACAGCGCCGTGGGCGGCAAGACGGGCGTGAACGCCACGCACGGGAAGAATTTGATCGGCGCATTCCACCAGCCCCGGCTGGTGCTGGCGGACGTGACCACGCTGGGCACGCTGCCGCCGCGCGAGTTCAACGAAGGCGTGGCGGAGATCGTCAAGCACGCCGCCATCCGGGATCGCTCCCTGCTGGAAGCCATCGCCGCGCCCAATCTCCAGTTTGATCCCGGCGCGCTCGTCCCGGTGATCCGGCGCAACGTGGAAATCAAGGCCGCCATCGTCGGCGAGGACGAGCACGAGACCAAGGGATTGCGTGCGCTGCTCAACTTCGGGCACACCGTGGGCCACGGTATCGAGAACGCTGCCGGCTACGGGCGCTTCCTGCACGGGGAAGCCATCAGCCTGGGGCTCGTGGCCGCGTGCCGCCTCTCCGTGCGCAAGGCAGGGCTCGCCCCGGAGGAAAGCCAGCACATTCTGGACGCCCTCGCGCGGTTTGCCCTCCCACTCACGTTGCCGGAAGACATTTCCACGGACGACCTCATGGCCGCCCTGCGCACGGACAAAAAATTCGCGCAAGGCCAGGTGCGCTTCGTCCTCTGCCCGCGGCTCGGCGAAGCCTTCGTCTCCAAGGAGGTCACGCTGGAGGAAATCCGCGAGGCGGTGGAGGCGTTGCGGGAACCGGTGTAAGAGCAGGCTCCCTACTGCGTCTCCATCCCCGCAATGCGGTAAAGGGCGATGTCAGGTTTGACGTTGCTGACGCGCGTTTTTCCGCCGCTGCATTCCCAGACTTTTTTGCATTTCGTGGCGAGTTCGGCGGCGAACGGCGTGGCAGCGACTTTTCCGGTCTTGCGTTTGCGGGATTCCGCGCGTTCATCAATGACGACGGCAAGGTATTGGACCCCGCTTGCGCGCAAGGCGTCGAGGGTGCACGCCTGGATGTCCGCACCCGCGTCGTAGAGGGATTGAGGCACCTTGTAGGGGCTGTCGGAGCGGGTGTCTGAGGCGCTCGCCATCAGTCCCAGCGCGTCCTGGGCGATGACGGCGTTCGCGGGGAGGTTTTGCGTGATCCATTGCGCCATCTGCCGCCGGTTGTCGGTTGCAAAGCTGTCAAAAATAGGGGCGCACTGGGAGATGTCCAGACCCAGGGCCAGCACGAGAGGCAGGGCGAACCCGGCGGTTTTCCAAGCCCATCCCGGCTTGGCGAAAAGACGGGCGGCGCCGAGCGCGGCGGCAAAGCAGAGCAGGCAAACAACAGGGAGAACATAGCGCGCGGCAGTTTTGGGAACGCCCGCCAGCAGCAGGAACAGGACGCCTGCCAGAAGCAGCGCCTGGCCCAGCGGCGTTCGCGCGGAACGTTCCTTGATGCACGAGTAAATGGCGAATCCCAAAAACCAGAGCAAGGGAAACGGCAGGTTTCCGCGAACAAGGCCAACGTATTTGCGCAAGGGCAGGAGCGGGGAGGTGTGCGCAGTCTGGATTTGGCCGCCGTCCTTGATGAAGCCGACCTCCCGATCAATCCCGCCCGCAAAATGCCCGAGGTTGGCGACGGCCTGGTAGTTGATGAGGCAGTAGAGCCCCAGGGTGACCGCCAGAAAAAGCAGCAGAGGGCGCTTGGCCGATTGCCCCCCTTCCCCTCGCCTGCACCCGACAACGGTGACGAGGCAAAAGGGCAGGACCACCACGCCCAGATGTTTCGCGGAGCAGGCAAGCGCCGCTCCCAGCGCGAGGACGAGCAGGCTGGGCACGCCCGGATTACGCTGGCAAAGGGCGATGCCCAGAAACACGACGCCCAACCCCATGATCAGTGCCGGGTCTTCCTTGAAAAAGTGCGCCATCTCCAACAGAAGCGGGGAACCGAGCAGGAACAGTGCGCAGAGAATGGCTGCCAACCTGCCGCCTGCGAGCCACGCGGCGCAGGAAAAGGCGAGGATGCCGAGGGCGGAGAACGCGGCGGCGGTCATGCGCCCCGCGCGGACGATCTTTTGCGGCGTGGCTTCCATGCCGGTGGCGGCCACCACCGCTTGCACGGTGTTGAGCAACAACAACGGATGATGATAATTGCGCTCGCTGGTTTGGATCTGAAGGACCTTGCCCGGCTCGTCGGCGTGGCATTGGACGGAGAATCCGGTGTGGGTAAAATAAAGGTACCAGGCCGCCAGCATGACGCCCAACGTGAGCAGCCCAAGAACCAACGCGTTGGCGCGTGGACTGGAGCTTTCAGAGGCAGGAACGTTGGTCATGGTGTGGTCGGATGGCAAACGGTCGCGGATGCTAGGAACAGGGGACGTGCAAAGTCAATGCGGAAGCCCCCCGGGGAGGCAAGCCTACCTCCGATGCGTCCGGAGCTGGCGCACCAGGCTCACGTAGAGGGCGAAGAGCGTGCCGAAGGAGAAGGCGAGCAGAACGAGGGTGTTCACGGCAAGGACGCTTAAGTGCAGGCTGCGTTCCTTGCTCCCCAGAGTGTAGTTGTAGATTTTTTCCGGCCCGAAAAAGACGTTGATCTGGTGCAGGGGGCCGCGCCGGTAGTCGCACTGTTCGCTTTCGGCCTTGTAAACGAGATCGGTGACCTTCTGGTTCACGTAAAGGCCCTCGGCGGAGTAACGGCTTTTTTGAGAATAGAGGGCGCTCGGTTTGAGCGGTTTGCCTTTGAGAACGGCGTCCACGCGCTTGAAGCGATCCACAAAATACTCGGGGGTGTCTCCCTCTAGGGCCGAGAGAAGCGCCAGGGTCTCCTTGAGGTCTTCGAGCCGGTTGTTTTCCGCATCCGTCAACCCCTTGGCTTTTCTCTTCTCGGCGAGGGCGGTGATCTGGCGGCGGGCTTCGTCCTGGCGGCTGGTAAAGGGGTTGAGTTTGCACTGGGCGACGACCAGCGCCTCGTAACTCCAGCGCATGGGAATGAATTCGCACACAAAGGGCACCTGCAGGGCGCTCTCGTTTTTGTCCTTGGCCTGCTCGGGATGAACGGCGAACCAGCGGCTGAAGGCATACCGCAGGTCGAGGTTGCGGTTCATGTCCTCGTATTTGATGAACGCGCCGCACAACAGCATCTGCGGGATGAGGATGTAGGGAACGATGTTGAAGGCGGTCTTGCTGTCGCCCACCAGTGAGGAAATGAAGAGCCCCATGGCGATGCCGGTAAAGGCGGTGATGAAGTTCAGGAAGAAATAAATCCAAAACATCCCGCGGATTTCCAGCATGGCGTTGCCGACGAGGACAAAGACGGCGCATTGGATGGCGGCGAACAAGGCGAGCGTCAACGCCTTGGCCACCACGTAGTAGGAGAGGCGCACGCTCAGGTTGCGCTCGCGCTGAAGGATGGCCCGGTCGCAAATGACGTCATCGGCGGAATTGGTGAGCCCCAGAAACATCGCAATGACCAGCGAGAGAAAGATGTAGGTGGGAATGTGGTAGGCGCTGGCAAAATCGTAGCTGCCGCTTTCGTTGTAATACAGCACGCACCCGATGAGCGTGGCCAGCACGGGAGCGGCGACGATGGTGATGAGCAGGTTGGCCCGGTTGCGCATCTTGCTCAGGAACGCTCTGCGCAGCAGGGTCTGGAACTGCGTCCACTCGTCGCGCCAGCGGATCGGCTCCTTTGCGGCAGCGGGCGAGGTGAGTGAGGCGGCGGGCATCGCGGGTTGCTTGCGCACCCCCACCTGCCGCACGTCCTGGAGCAGCCGGAAGGACTCGTATTTGTCGCGCCAATAATCGGGCGAATAACGCCGCGCCGGGACGAGTTGGCCTTGCTGGTTTTCCTCGTAGATGATGTCCCCGGAGAGATCGCGCAGCGGGGTTTCCAGCACGTCGAAGATGAACTCCGGGCGCGTGGTGCCGCAGGCGGGGCAACCGCCCAGTTCCGTGCCGAAGTGCTGTTCGTGCTCGGCCTCCGCGAAGTATTCGAGCATCTCGTGCGGGGTGCCGTAGAAGACGAGCTTGCCGCCTTTGTCGAGTAGCATCGCCTTGCTGAACATCTGGAAAATCTTGGAGGTCGGCTGGTGGATGGTCACCAGGACGATCTTGTTGTGCGCCATCGCACGGATGATCTCGATGACATGCTCGGCGTCCTTGGAGGAGAGGCCGCTGGTCGGTTCATCGAAGAGAAACACGTCGGTGCCGCCGATCATGTCGAGGCCGATGTTCAGGCGCTTGCGCTCGCCGCCGGAGAGGATTTTCTTGATGGGCGAGCCGACCACCGAATCGCGCCGTTCGCTCAAGCCGAGTTCAGCCAGCTTGGTGGCGATGCGCCGACCGCGGTCGCGCGCCGAGAGATGGGGCGAGCGGATGGCCGCCGCGAAGTTGAGGTTCTCGCCGATGGTGAGGTGCTCGTCGAAGGCGTCGTCCTGGGGGATGTAGGAAACGTGCTGCTTGAGGCGCTCGACGTGCTCATAGAGCGGCATTCCATTGAGCAGCACTTCGCCGTGCAGGGGCTGGAGTTGACCGGCCAGCACCCGCAGGAGGGTCGATTTTCCCGAGCCGCTCGCGCCCATGACGCAGACCACCTCGCCGCGGTTCACGCTGAAGGAAATGCCGTCGAGGCCCGTTTCGTTGGGGTTGAAGCGGTGGCTCAAATCCCGCGCTTCCAGCAGGGAAATGACGTTGCGCTCCTCCTCGATGATCCGTTCGGAAAAATCGCACCGGAGGACCTGGCCGGTGTCGATGCGGATCGTGTCGCCATCCACGAGCGGGGCGGAATTGCGCACGGGGGTCTCGCCGACGAGGATCGGGCGGTCGGCCTGAAGCACTTCCAGGTGCCCCACGCGGTTTTCGTAATCGCATTGAATCCGCAGCAGCACATCCCCCGCCGTGCCGGGGGAAAGGAGGATGTCGTCCTCTTCGAGCAGGCTGGAGTTGTTGGAGACGAGGTATTCGCTCTTGTGCGCCTTGAGCTGGAAACGCCCGCCCAGGGCGCGCGCCTTGCGGCGGAGGTCTTCAAGGGGAAGCTCGGAGCCGTTCTTGAAGCGGATGACGTCGTCGAGCGTCCCCTCCGTCGTGGCGCCCGCCTTGAGTTGGGTGCCATTGAGGACGGCGTCAACGTTCTTGAGCGCCTTGACCTGCACCTTGAGGCCAAACTTCACCTCCAGACGGGAATCCCGGGTGCGCGTTTTTTCCAGTTCCACATCGCCGTCCGAGCCGATGGAAAGGTAGGCGTTGGTCACCACGACGTTCTTTTTGGCGTCGAAATACCAGACCAGGTCCTGGTAGGTGAGCACCTGTTCCCCGAGGACGATGCGCTGGCCGGAGTAAACGCGGCAGAATTCCCCCGGCTGCAACGGGCGGCTCCGCACAAACACCGGCCGCTGCGTCTGGTTCTTGAAGAGGAGCAACTCGTGGTAGCGGTAGGCCATCAGGCGTTCGCCCGGCTCAAGCCCTTTGAGTGACACCTCACACGCCTTGCCGCCGCCAAAGCAGATGGACTCCAGCGGTGAGGCTCCTTTCTGGTAGATGGAGGGATCGGAATCGTCCGAGGCGTTGAGCTGGTAAACGATGTCAATGGCCTGCGCCGCCATACCGAGCTGGGACATGAAGGCGTAGAAATCCACCAACTGCTCGCTCTTGTTCATGTCCGCCTTGGCAATCAGGTCATACAACTGCACGCCCAGCATGATCTTGCGGTCGTCACTGAGCTGGGTGGATAGCTTCTGGGCCATCCCCGCGAGATCCTGCTGCTCGTTGAGCGCCTGCCGAAAGAGCTTGCGCAGCTCCGAATAGACCGCCTCCGGGTAGTCGTAGCGCAGGAAACCGAGCGAGGAATCGATTTCCTCCTCCAGCACCTGCCCGTTGACCTTGGAGAACGCGGCAAGCACCTGGATGAGCAGCGGGAGCAGGTTCGGGCTTTCCGTCACCGTGCGGGGCGTGCGCAGGGCACGACGCATCATCGTCCTCCCGGTGCTGTTAAGCCGGTGCAGGAACGGCGTCAGCCCGCGAATCCGCGATGTAATTTTTTCCACTAACTCAATCATTCGAGGCAATTCCCTGCTACTCTCTCACGAAAACCGGGCGGGGGAAATCGGAAAGAACAGGAGAATCAGGGCTCACGCATCTAAATGATTCTCACGCAAAGCCGCAAAGGCGCAAAGAAGAGAGGAATGAACCGCAAAAAATTCACAAATCCTGGAAAAACAGGGGTCTTGTTCGGATTTTTCTGTTCCGGACCTTTGCGACTTTGCGGCTTTGCGTGAGAGTTTTTCCGTAATGCAGTTCAGCAATGCGTCTCGATTATTTTTAGATGCGTGAGCCCTGACAGGAGAATGATGCCCGGGCGGGTTCAACCCGAAAACCGAAATGGGAGGGAAGAATCGCTCTCAGAGAGGCCTTTCCCCTCCCCCACGCGCCGAGCAGCCTCCAATCCCCGCCAATGCCCCATATATTGTGCCTCACTGCGCCGCGTTCCACAATGGATTGCGCTTCTCAAAGATTTGGGTTGTGGTTTTCTGGAAAAAAGGATACTTTTTCCGCTTAGATTCCCTGAATTCCGCCTATGTCAGACCCTGAAGCCAATGTGCCCACCAATACCGAAGAATCCAACGCTTCGGGCCACGTTTCCTCCGATCAACTTTACGACGCTTCAAAAATCGACAAGCTAGAGGGGCTTGCGGGGGTCCGTCAGCGTCCGGGGATGTACATCGGGCCAACAGATGAACGCGGCCTGCACCATTGCGTTTTCGAGGTGCTGGACAACTCCATCGACGAACATCTCGCCGGCCATTGCACCCGCATCGACATCAGCATCCACGCGGACGGCTCCTGCTCCATCCGGGACAACGGGCGCGGCATCCCGGTGGACATGCACCCGAAGTTCAAGATTCCCGCCATCGAACTCGTGCTCACCAACCTGCACGCGGGCGGCAAGTTCGGGCAGGGCGCCTACAAATTCTCCGGCGGTCTCCACGGCGTCGGCGCGAAGTGCGTCAACGCCCTTTCGGACTGGTTCAAGGCGGAAGTCACCCGCGAGGGCAAGGTCTATCACATGGCCTTCGAGCGCGGGGTCACCACGCAGAAGCTGACGGTCATCGGCGAGGTGAAGAACCTCAAGCAGACCGGCACGCTCATCACCTTCCTGCCGGACCCGACCATCTTCACCACCACGGAGTTCCAGTTTGCCAAGCTCGCCGCGCGCCTGCGCGAACTGGCGTTCCTGAACCCCGGCCTGGAGATCACCCTCAGCGACGAACGCGGCGAGACGGTCAAAAAGGAGACCTTCTATTACAAACTGGGCATCGAGGAATTCGTCCGCCAACTCGGCGAAAACAAGACGCTCCTGCACCCGAAACCGATCGTGCTCGGCGGCAAGCGCAAAGTCTCCTTCCGCAACAAGGAGCAGAACGAGATCGAGGACGACATGTATTGCGACGTCGTCCTGCAATACAACGACTCCTACAACGACCAGATCCTCTGCTTCACCAACGCCATCCCCAACGCGGACGGCGGTACGCATCTCACCGGCTTCCGCAGCGCGCTCACCCGCGCCATCAACCAGTATGCCAAGCAGAACAACCTGGTGAAGGAAAAGGACGCCGCCATCTCTGGCGACGACGTGCGCGAAGGGCTCACGTGCGTGCTCTCGGTCAAGCACCCCAACCCCAGCTTCAACGCGCAAACCAAATCCAAGCTCGTCAACCCGGAAGTGGACGGCATCGTCTCCTCCATCGTCTATGAGCAGTTGATGACCCACTTCGACCAGTTCCCGCTGGTCGCCAAGAAGGTCATCGAGAAAGCGCTCATGGCTTCCCGCGCCCGCGAGGCCGCGCGCCGCGCCCGCGAGACCGTCCGCAAGAGCGCGCTCACCGGCGGCGGACTCCCCGGCAAACTGGCCGACTGCTCCGAGCGCGATCCCGAGCTCACCGAGCTCTACATCGTCGAGGGTGACTCCGCAGGCGGCTCCGCCAAACAGGGGCGCGACCGGCGTTACCAGGCCATCCTCCCCATCCGCGGCAAGCTCATCAACGTCGAGAAAGCCCGCCTGGACAAGGTGCTCCAAAACACCGAAATCCAGACGATGATCACCGCCATCGGCACCGGCATCGGCGGCGGCGAAATGGAAGGTTCCTTTAACATGGAGCGCCTGCGCTACGGCCGCATCATCATCATGACGGACGCCGACGTGGACGGCTCGCACATTCGCACCCTGCTGCTCACCTTCTTCTACCGGCAGATGACCGAGCTCATGAAGCACGGCAAAATCTACATCGCCCAGCCGCCCCTCTACCAAATCAAGCGCAAGAAGCGCGAGGAATACGTGGACGACGACGTGCAGCTCAACAAAATCCTCATCTCGCTCGCCCTCGAAGACGTGCGCCTTCGCAACGTGGCCGACGGCAAGGAGTTCAGCTCCACGCAGCTCAAGGAAATCCTCGATCTCCTGGAGAAACTCGACAAGTTCAGCGAGGCCGTGCGCCGTCACGGCGGTGATTTCGAGAGCTACCTGGGCGCGCGCGATTTCAAGAGCGGCAAGCTGCCCACCTACCTCGTCAAAGTCCGCGAGGGCAACAACGAGATGGTGCATTACTTCCACGACGAGGACGAAGTGCGCGGGTTCCACCTGGAAAACCTCGACCTCGCCCTTTACGACATCGAAGTGGACGCCGAACTCATCCCGCCCGGCGAGGAGGGCGCACCAGCGGCTCCCGCAGCGCCCACCTCCCCGGTTCCCAAGGGAGCCATCCGGCGGCGCGGCAAGCTCGTGGAGCTCCACGAATCCGCCTCACTCCAAAAGATCATCGTCGAACTCGGCCGCAAGGGGCTCAAGATCGAGCACTACGCGGACAGCGACCACCCGATCTTCGAACTGCTCGAAGGCGAGGGCGAGAAGACGAGCGTCACCCCGATCTTTGCCGTCCCGCAGATCCTCCGCGGCGTGAAGGAACTGGGGCGGCGCGGCGTGCAGATCAAGCGATTCAAAGGCTTGGGCGAAATGAACGCCAAGGAGCTCTTCGAGACCACGATGAACCCGGACAAGCGCAAGCTGCTGCGGGTGGAACTCAACGAAACCAACGCCGTGGAAGCGGACAAGATGTTCAACATCCTCATGGGCGACGTGGTGGAACCCCGCCGCGCGTTCATCGAAGACAACGCCCTCAACGTGCGGAACCTGGACGTGTAAGAGATTAGCTTATACTTTTTTCAGACAGGATTAACAGGATTAACATGATTAAGAGGATTAAGAAGATTGGGGATCGCACGGGCTCGTCTGGCTCTATGCGGAGCTCTGTCTTAGTGCTTTTCCTCTTCGTCCGGAGCAAATCTCGCCATCAAAAAAATACTCTTAATCTTCTTAATCCTGTTAATCCTGTCTAAAATTTCACCGCCTAGCCGCGCCACCGGCCCATCAGAAATTCCCGTTAATCTCGTCCTCCAAAATGACCGAACCCAACGACACCCTGACCGAAAAAGTCATTGGACTTGCCATGAAAGTCCACAGCTCCTTGGGGCCGGGTTTTGTCGAGTTTGTGTATCGGAACGCTTTGATCCATGAACTCAGAAAAGGCGGGATCAAAGCCGAGATCGAAAGACCTCTAAAGGTGGTCTATGACGGGGCTGTTGTGGGCGATTTCAAGGCGGATTTGTTTCTGGATGAGTGGTTGCTTTGTGAACTCAAAGCTGTCCGCAGTCTGCTGCCAGAGCATGAGGTGCAGCTTGTCAATTACCTGGCTGCCTTGAATCTGGATTTTGGCCTATTGTTGAATTTTGGCGGATACAGTTTGGATGTTAAGCGAAAATACCGCCGGAATGGATATGGGGAGACAGGATTCAAGAAAAGAAAGGCAGAAGGGCTTGTCTCTAATTTATGACGCCGTCGGAGGATTGGGCGGGTGCTTTTTAGACAGGATTAACATGATTAAGAAGATTAAGAAGATTAAGAAGATTAAGAGGATCGGGCAGATTGGCGATCGGCGGGGCTCTTCGGGCTCCGGGCTGAGCTTCGCCCTAATGCTTCTTTTCTTTCTCGCTCAATGCGTTTCTTCTTTTGCTGACGACCAGCCAAAAGTCAGTAAAATCAGCCAAGAAAAGGCCGTCAAAACTGCGATTGAGGCCACGCAAAAGATGCGGGATCAGGACCATCAATCGCTCGACGAATTTAAAATTTCTGCGGCCGAAGGCTCCGGCGGAATCACACCATACACCGGGGACCATCCCAATTCACCTTACATCAAAAACTTGCGAGCCGAGCTGAAAAGCAAAACGTATTGGATGGTTATTCTTTCCCTCAAAAAAGTCCAACCCGGCGGACCTGCCGTGGTTTTTGTAGACCAAAGTGACGGCCAAATCCTCGCCAAATATCTTGGAAAGTGACAAAATCCTATTCCGACAAAATTTCGCCATCAAAAAATCCTCTTAATCGTCTTAATCCCGTTAATCCTGTCTAAAATTTTCCCAGCCCCGCCGCGCTAACAAGCCCTGAACCACCCAGACGCAAAACCCCATTTCCTGATCCTGTCCAAGAACCCTTTCCCGCGATGTATACCCTAAACGAAAAAGTCGATCCGATCAACGTAGCCGAGGAAATGAGCAAGTCGTTCCTCGACTACTCGATGTCTGTCATCATTTCCCGCGCGTTGCCGGACGCGCGCGACGGGCTCAAGCCCTCACAGCGGCGCATCCTTTTTGCGATGCACGATCTCTCGCTCTTTCCGAACCGGCAGCATCGTAAATGCGCCAAGATTTGCGGCGACACCAGCGGCAACTACCACCCGCACGGCGAAGCGGTCATCTACCCGACCCTCGTCCACATGGCGCAGAGTTGGGCGATGCGCGATTGTCTCGTGGACGGCCAGGGGAACTTCGGCTCGGTCGAAGGCGATCCGCCCGCCGCCATGCGTTACACTGAGGCCAAGATGACCCACCTGGGTGCGGCTTTGATGGACGACATGGACAAGGACACTGTCGATTTCGTCCCGAACTACGACGAGACCCGCACCGAGCCGACCGTGCTCCCCGCCGCGTGGCCGAACCTGCTCGTCAACGGCGGCACCGGCATCGCCGTCGGCATGGCCACCAACATGCCCCCGCACAATTTGATCGAAGTCGTGGACGGCATCTGCGCGCAGATCGACGACCCGGACATCACCAACGAAGGCCTGCGCCAGTTCGTCAAGGGCCCGGACTTCCCCACCGGCTGCACCATCTGCGGCTTCGCGGGCATCAAGAACTACACCGAGAACGGCAAAGGCAGCATCAAGGTGCGCGGCAAAGCGGGCGTGGAGGAAATCAAGGGTGGCCGCGAACAGATCGTCATCACGGAGATCCCCTACAACGTCAACCGCGCCACACTCGTGGAACGCATCGCCGACCTCGTGAACGAGAAAATCCTCACGGACATCAGCGCCATTCGCGACGAGTCCGACGAGAACACCCGCGTGGTCATCGAGCTCAAGCGCGACGGCACGCCGAAGGTCGTCATCAACAACCTCTACAAGCACACCGCGCTGGAGTCCTCCTTCTCGGTCACGATGCTCGCCATCGACCACGGGCGTCCGAAGTTGCTCTCCATCAAGGACGCGAACACCGCCTACATCGAGCACCGCCGCGAGGTCGTGCTGCGCCGCACCCGGTTTGAGTTGCGCAAGGCCGAGGACCGCGCGGAGACGCTCGAAGGCTACCTGCTCGCCCTCGCGAACATGGACGACTTCATCCGGATCATCCGGGGATCGTCCAACCGCGACGAAGCCAAGGTGAAGCTGCTCGCCTACGAGTTCAACCGCAAGACCGTCGAGAAACTTGGCATCCTGATTCGCAGCGAAACCCGCTTGCAGGACGGCATCTACCGCTTCAGCGAACAGCAAATCAACGCCATCCTCGACCTCCGCCTCTATCAGTTGACCGGGCTGGAGCAGGACAAGATCGAGGGCGAATATGCGGCGCTCACCGAGAAGATCAAAGACCTCCTGGACATCCTGGCCAAGGAATCCCGCGTGCTCCAGATCATCAAGGACGAACTGCGCGCCATCCAGGCCAAATACGGCACGCCGCGGCTCACGCAGATCGTCCCGGACGAAGGCGAAATCTCGCTCGAAGACCTGATCTCCAACGAGGGCACCATCATCACCATCACCCACAAGGGGTTCATCAAGCGCACCGCCGTGAGCGCCTACCGCGCGCAACGCCGCGGCGGCAAGGGAGTGAAGGGGATGATCACGCGCGAAGGCGCCACCGAGGAGGAAGAGGACGATTTTGTCGAGCACCTCTTTACCGCCACCACCCACGATTACCTGATGTTCTTCACCCAGACCGGGCGTTGCTACATCGAACGCGTGTTCGAGATTCCCGAAATGGGCCGCGCCGCCAAGGGCCGATCCATTGCGAACCTGCTGGAACTGCGGCCCGAGGAACAGATCGCGGCCACCATCCGCATCCAGGCCAAGAGCGTCGGCACCGGCCCCGCGGCCATCGACAACACCTGGGACAAGGAATTGCACATCGTCTTCGTCACGCGCTCGGGCATCGTGAAGAAGTCGAACCTCGAAGACTTCCAGAACATCCGCAAGGGCGGCCTCATCGCGATCAAGATCGAGGAAGGCGACCGCCTCATCGACGCCACCGTCACCACCGGCCAGAACGAAGTGGTCCTCATCACCCGCAACGGCATGAGCCTGCGCTTCCACGAGGAAGAACTGCGCGACCAGGGCCGCGACACCGTGGGCGTCTGGGGCATCCGCCCGGAGAAGGGCGATTACCTCGTCGGCATGGCCCTCGTCGATGCCGGCGCGCAACTGCTCGTGGCTGGCGAGAACGGCATCGGCAAGCGCACGCCGTTTGACGACTACCGCGTCCAATCGCGCGGCGGCAAAGGCATCATCACCATGAAAACCGGCGACAAAACCGGCGACGTGGTGGGCGCGCTCTCCGTCACCGACAAGGACGAGCTCATGCTCATCACCAACAAGGGGCAGATGGTGCGGACCCGCGTGCGGGAAATCCGCGAGACGAGCCGCAACACCATGGGCGTAAAGCTCATCAACCTGCATTCCGGCGAGAAACTCCAGTGCATCGCCCCCGTCGTCGCCGACGAGGAGGAAGCCGAGACCACGCCCGAACTGCCGTTGACGGAGTAGCGCCCGAAGCACTCATAGCCCCGGCCCGGCGGAAATCGCTTTTGTCAGTGGAACCCGGCGGATTCCTCTGCTAGGGTCTTTCTTTCCCATGATACCGGACTCCACACAGAAGCTCGTCATCGCGGGCCGTGAGTTTTCCTCGCGGCTCCTGCTCGGCACGGGCAAATTTGCTTCACACCCGGGGATGGCCGCCGCCCTGGACGCCAGCGGCACGGAAATCGTCACCGTGGCGCTCCGCCGGGCCGATCTCTCCGGCGCGCACGATCCCTTTGCGAACATCCTCGATTTTGTGGACCCGAAGCGCTACCTCCTGCTGCCGAACACCAGCGGGGCGATGAACGCGGAGGAAGCCGTGCGCCTGGCGCGCCTGGCCGCCGCGGCCGGACTGCCCAAATGGATCAAGCTGGAGATTCATCCCGACCCGCGTTATCTGCTGCCCGACCCGATCGAGACCCTCAAAGCCGCCGAGATTCTCGTCAAGGAGGGCTTCACCGTGCTCCCCTACATCAACGCCGACCCGGTGCTGGCCAAGCGCCTTCAGGAAGTCGGCACGGCCACGGTCATGCCGCTGGGATCGCCCATCGGCAGCAACCGCGGCATCGAAACACGCGCACAGATTGAGATCATCATCGAACAAGCCATCGTCCCCGTGGTGGTGGACGCCGGGTTGGGCGCGCCCAGCCAGGCCGCCGAGGCGCTGGAAATGGGGGCCGACGCCGTGCTCGTCAACACCGCCATCGCCGTCGCCGCAGACCCCGTCCGCATGGCCCGCGCCTTCCGCAAAGCGGTGGAGGCCGGACGCGAGGCGTTTGAATCCGGGCTTGCAAGCCGCCAATATGCGGCTTCTCCAACGAGCCCATTGACAGCTTTCCTGCACGCGGCAAAGTAATCGGCAAGAATCCATCCCATGCCGCTGCTCGAAGTCCAAAATCTGCGCACCTGGTTTCCCGTCACCAGCGGGTTGCTGCGGCGTCACACGGATGACGTCAAGGCGGTCGATGGCGTCAGCTTTTCCGTGGAAGAAGGGACGACGGTGGGGCTCGTGGGCGAAAGCGGTTCCGGCAAGACCACCGTGGGGCGCACGATCCTCAAGCTGACCCCGGCCACCAGCGGGCAGGTTCTTTTTCACAAGCAGGACATCCTCCCGCTGAGCGAGGGGCAGTTCCGCCCGCTGCGCCGCAAGATGCAGATGATTTTTCAGGATCCGTTCGGCTCGTTGAATCCGCGCCTCTCCATTCTCTCCATCGTGGGCGAACCGCTGGAGATTCATTTCCCGGAAATGACCCGGGCCGAGCGCCGCGAGCGCGTGGCAGAACTGCTGCGACTGGTGGGGCTCAAGCCCGAGATGATGACCCGCTACCCGCACGAATTCAGTGGCGGCCAGCGGCAGCGCATCGGCATCGCCCGCGCGCTGGCAGTGAAACCGAAGTTCATCGTGTGTGACGAACCGGTGAGTGCGCTCGACGTGAGCGTGCAGGCACAGATCGTCAACCTCCTCCAAGACCTCCAGGAAGAGTTCCGCCTCACCTACCTCTTCATCGCCCACGACCTCGCCGTGGTGGAACACATCAGCGATCACGTCCTAGTGATGTATCGCGGGAAAATCGTCGAATCCGCCTCCGCCGAAGCGATCTACGCCGATCCCCAACACGACTACACCAAAAAACTGCTGGCGGCGGTCCCCAAACT